>JGI24023J19991_10000801_pt1 | contig 24741 bp, 26 predicted proteins | sample Cruoilmetagenom1_FD_19991 | JGI IMG/M metagenome (IMG submission 19991) | reverse complement strand
TGAAGCGGTCCCACATCAGGGTTTCCGTCATGTCCCAGGCAGGTGCTATCAGAACTGCGCCTGCGACGCTGTAGGGCAGCGTCGGTTTTTCGCGCGTGATGTGGCGCATAGCGAGCAAAGTCAGCCAGCCGCCCATGCTCGAGCCGACCAGGATTTGCGGGCCTTTGCAGGCATGGCTCAGAATGGCGAGACTCTCTTCGAGCCATTCGCCGATGGTGCAGTCCTCGAAGGCGCGCTCGGAGCGGCCGTGGCCCGAATAATCGAACCGCAGATAGGGCCGCGCGTTCCGTTGCGCCCAGTCGGACAGCGCGGTCGCCTTGGTGGCGGCCATGTCGGATTTCAGCCCGCCGAACCAGACCACGCCCGGCCCATTGGCGCTATCACCTGGATCGCACAGATAGGCGATGCGGCGGGAAGCCTCGCCTGCGCCCACTTCGAGGAATTGCGGTTGTCGGTCGGTCATACTATGTAGCGGCGCCCCTTTAACGCTCCCATCGGGCGTTTCTTGTACACTCTGGCGCTGGAGCGCAAGTGTTGGGCGTCAGAGTTTCTCCAGGGAGTCGCCGCTTGGCCGCCACCGTCTTGCAGATCATACCGCGCCTTGATACCGGCGGCGCCGAGCTTGCGACGCTGGAGATCGCGCAAGCGCTTGTGGAATCGGGCGCGCGCGCATTGGTGGCGAGCGAGGGTGGCCGGCTTGGCCAGGCCATCAGGGAGGCAGGCGGCGAGCTCATTGCCTTTCCCGCCGGCACCAAGAATCCATTGCGGATGTGGTCAAATGGGCGCGCACTTGCCCGCCTGATCGCAAACGAGCATATCGATCTGATCCACGCGAGAAGCCGTGCGCCCGCCTGGAGCGCGCTTTATGCGGCGCGGAAAACGGGCATTCCCTTTGTCACCACCTATCACGGCGCTTACGGCATCGGGGTGCCCTTAAAGAACGCCTACAATTCGGTGATGGCGCGGGGCGATCGGGTGATCGCCAATTCGCACTTCACCGCCGATCTGATCCGGGAACGCCACGGCACTGGAGATGAAAGGTTGCGCGTCATCCACCGCGGTGTCGATCTGGCGGCCTTCGATCCGGCCCAGGTTACAGCCAAGCGCGTGAAGGCGCTGCGCAAGGAATGGGGTGTGGGGGACGGCACGAGAATCGTGTTGCATGCCGCCAGGCTGACGGGCTGGAAGGGCCAGCGCCAGGTGATCGAGGCGGCGGGGTTATTGGCCGCGCGCGGCGGGCTGAAAGACGTCGTCTTTATCTTGGCTGGTGACGCCCAAGGGCGCGAGACTTACGCAAACGAGCTGACGGCCATGATTCAAAGTCACGATTTGGCAGATGCGGTGCGCCTTGTCGGTCATTGCGGCGATATGGCGGGCGCCTTCGCCGCTGCCCATATCGCGGTCGTTGCCTCCAGCGAGCCGGAAGCCTTTGGGCGCGCGGCCGCCGAGGCCCAGGCCATGGGGTGTCCGGTCGTGGCGACGGATCTGGGCGCGGCGCGAGAGACCGTGATGGCGCGCCCGCACGTGGCAGACGATGCAGCAACGGGCTGGCTGGTGGAGGCGGGCAAGGCCGAGGCATTGGCGCCTGCCCTCGAAGAGGCGCTGTCGCTGGGCAAAACACAGCGCGGTTTGATGGGTGCGCGGGCCAGGCGCCATATCGTCGAAAATTTTTCGCTCGCCCGCATGCGCCACAGAACGCTCGGTATCTACGACGACTTGCTGGGCAGCGGTCTTGCAAAAGCACTCGAGGGCGCGCTTGGGGCCAAACGGAGTGGGGGGAAATCTACGGGTTCGCCTTGACTTCATGGCGCTTCCACACAATCCTATGGCCAGGCATGGAGCCATCGCCAAGGGAGCGGTGGCGCGCATGTGCGCAGTGGCAGACGGGAGATAGGCAAATAGGACGCCGACCGATCAGGGCAACGGCAATGCCCACAAAGGAGGGACCTCGGTCGAATGGCGACATCGAGGCCACCGAAGTTCAACTCATAGCAGAAGACGGCGATAACCTCGGGACGGTCAGTTTCGAGGACGCCCTGGAACGCGCGGAAAACGCGGGGCTCGATTTGGTCGAGATATCACCCCACGCCCAGCCGCCCGTTTGCAAGATCCTCGATTTGGGGAAATTCAAATATCAGTCGCAGAAAAAAGCGGCCGAGGCGCGAAAGAAGCAAAAAACCTTCGACGTGAAGGAAATCAAGATGCGCCCGAACATCGATACCCACGACTACGACGTGAAGATGCGCAATATGCGGCGCTTCTTCGAGCACGGCGACAAGGTGAAGGTGACGCTGCGGTTCCGCGGACGCGAAATGGCGCATCAGGAACTCGGCGTGAAACTTCTAGAGCGCGTGAAGGGTGAGACCGAGGCTATCGCCAAGGTCGAATCGCAGCCCAAGCTTGAAGGCCGCCAGATGGTCATGGTGCTGGCGCCGCGGTAGTCGCGCAAGAGGCAAAGATCAGGCAGTTCGGCAGGCATAAGGGCGCGAGCCCTCTGCCTGCCGCAATAGCGCTTAGTCCCGCTCGGTCGTGGGATCGATTATTTTGCGAACTTCGGTGATCTTGGTCGCCGGGAAACCGCTGATCTCAGCGTGCTTGTTGATGACGTCCTCACCGGTGGCGAGGTAGATGCAAAACGTTTTGTCGCCCGCCACGTAGGAGTTGACCCACTGAATATCTGAGCCGAGCTCTTTCAGGGCCTCGTTCGACTTGGCTGCCGCGGCCGCCAGTTGTTCTCTCTCAAGTGATCCCACTTCGGGGATATCTCGCTCGATGACATACTTGCGCATACTTTTCCTCCAACTCTATATGACGCCTGCAGCGCGGCAATGGGCAGCCCGAAATTGGGCGGCCGGGCGTCTGTCCGTTTCCAGCGCTCGACCCAACTTTCTTAGCTATCAGCAGAAAAATCAATGGTGCTGATTGAGGCCGCTCTGCCAGCTTGGCCTGCAGGCTGGAAAACCGGTTGTTGCGGCGGGCTGCGTTTATGCGATATATGCCATCCCGCAAGGAGCCGCCCGGCGGGGCATGCCGTGGCGGTTCGAAATGCTTCCGGGTACCGGTTACGTCCGGTGCAGCCCATGGCCGTATGGCCGTGGCGAAAACAAAAGGAGAAGCAAAATGCCCAAGCTTAAGACGAAGAGCGGCGCCAAGAAGCGATTCAAGGTGACCGCATCGGGCAGGATCAAATGTCAATCGGCGGGCAAGCGCCATGGCATGATCAAACGCACCAAGAAATTCATTCGTAACGCTCGGGGTATGAAGGTCCTCTCGGACGAGGATACGCGCATCGTGCGGCAATTCCTTCCCTATAGATAGCAGCTGAGTCTCGACGACTCGGCGTTCGTTACCTTGATCTTGGAGCAATCATAAATGTCCCGTGTAAAACGCGGCGTCACCAAGCACGCCAGACACCGTAAGGTCATCGGCCGGGCCAAAGGCTATTACGGCCGACGCAAGAATACCTTTCGCGCCGCCAATCAGGCGGTCGAAAAAGCCGGGCAATACGCCTACCGTGACCGCAAACAGAAAAAGCGCGTGTTCCGCGCGCTTTGGATCCAGCGCATCAACGCGGCTGCGCGCCTGCATGGCCTCACCTATGGGCGATTTATCAACGGCCTTGGGCGCGCCGGAGTGGAGGTCGACCGCAAGATGCTGGCCGACATCGCCGTGCACGAGCCTGAGGCCTTCAAGACACTGGTGGATCAGGCGCAAGCCGCCCTCAAGTGATCCAAGTACTTCAACGCGTGGTTTGAGACTTGATGGTTCGACTCTTTGCCCCGTGAGGTGGCGGGCATGTCCGACTTGAAGAATCTGGAGACGGAGCTGTTGGCGGCGGTGGAAGCCGCGGCCGACCTGACGGCGCTTGAGGAAGTGCGTGTTGGGGCGCTTGGCAAAAAGGGCCAGGTGAGCGGGCTGATGAAAGGCCTGGGCGACATGGCGCCGGAAGAGCGCAAATCTTTCGGACAGAGCGTCAACGGGCTAAAGGAACGCATCGGACAGGCGCTGGGCGAACGCCGAGCCCGGCTCGAAGAAGCCGACATGGCGGAACGGCTTGCGAGCGAACGGGCCGACATCACTTTGCCCGTGCGTGCCGGCCCGCTGGCCGAAGGGCGTATTCATCCCGTCTCGCAGGTGATGGACGAAATCGCCGAGATATTCGCCGATATGGGTTTTTCGATCGCCGAGGGTCCCGATATCGAGACCGACGAGAACAATTTTACGGCGCTGAACATCCCGCCCGAGCATCCAGCGCGCCAGGAACACGACACCTTCTATTTCGGCGAACAGCCTGATGGCTCGCGGGCCCTGTTGCGCACCCACACGAGCCCAGTGCAAATCCGCACCATGCGTACGGAAAAGCCGCCGATTCGCATCATTGCGCCAGGCCGCGTCTACCGCTGCGATTCAGACCAAACCCACACGCCGATGTTCCATCAGGTCGAGGGATTGGTGATCGACGAGGAGACGCACATGGGACACTTGAAATGGGTGCTGGAGGAATTCTGCAAGGCATTCTTCGAGGTCGACGCCATTAAGATGCGTTTTAGAGCCAGCCATTTCCCCTTCACCGAGCCATCGCTTGAGGTCGACATCGGTTACGAGAAGGTGGGCGATGAGCTGCGCATTGGTCAGGGCGAGGAATGGTTGGAGATCTTGGGCTGCGGCATGGTTCATCCCAATGTGCTGGCCAACGTGGACCTCGACCCCAGTGTGTATCAGGGCTTTGCCTTCGGAGTCGGCATCGACCGCTTGGCCATGCTGAAATACGGCATGCCGGATTTGCGCGCTTTCTTTGCGGCTGATTTTGCCTGGCTCAGACATTATGGCTTCAGCCCGCTCAACGTACCCACACTCTCGGGAGGTCTCTCGTCATGAGCGATACAGTTCGAAAAACCTTGGCGATCGTGTTGGCGGGCATCTCCGGCACGCTGGTCAACTCGGCTGCCGCGGCGGCGGTGCTGGGAGGCGACAAATTCCTACCCTTCGCGCTCTCGCCCGGCCGTCACGCGGTCGCGATTGCCGTCGCCGCGCTGATCCCGCTTTCCTTCGTCCTGCTCGATGGCGCGGCCGCGCTGGGTCTGGCTGGCGTGTTGTTGACGGTCGTGCCGTCCGTGCTGGCCAAGATGATTTTCGGTTCGGGCGCCCCGTGGACCTTGGTTCTGCTTCTGAACCTGGTCTATGCGGTGACGGCCATCTTGGTTTATCAGCTGGTTTCAGGTTCGCGGGCCTAAGGGGAGCAGCGATGAAGTTCACGCTGGCCTGGCTCAAGGACCATCTGGAGACCGATGCGGCGCTCGAGGATATCCTCGATAAGCTCACCATGATCGGGCTCGAGGTCGAAGACGTGGCGGATCCAGCCGCGTCGTTGGCGGGCTACGTGGTGGCCGAAGTCGTCAGCGCCGAAAAACATCCCGATGCCGACAAGCTTCAAGTCTGCCGCGTCACAACGGGCAAAGAAGAGTTGCAGGTGGTCTGCGGCGCGCCAAACGCACGCGCCGGAATGAAGGGCGTCTTTGCGCCCGTCGGCGCCTATGTGCCGGGCATCGATCTCACACTGAAGAAGGTGAAGATCCGCGGCGTCGAATCAAACGGCATGTTGTGTTCGGAACGCGAGCTCGAACTCTCAGACGAGCACACCGGTATCATCGAGCTGCCGGAACAGGCAAAAGTGGGCGCGCCAGCCGCCGGTGCGCTGGGTCTGGACGATCCCGTCATCGACATTGCGATCACGCCAAACAGACCCGATTGCCTCGGCGTGCGGGGCGTGGCGCGCGATTTGGCGGCGGCCGGGCTCGGCAAACTGAAGGACGATGCGATCAAAGCAGTTGACGGCGGCTTCGAAAGTCCAATTGGCATCGAGTTGCGTTTTGATGGGGACGCCGCGGACGCGTGTCCCGTCTTTGCCGGGCGATTGGTCAAAAACATCAAGAACGGCCCAAGCCCCGAATGGCTGGCCCAACGCTTGAAGGCGATCGGGCTGCGGCCGATCAATGCGTTGGTCGATATCACCAACTACATTTCATACGACCGCGGCCGGCCGCTGCACGTCTATGACGCGGACAAGCTGTCGGGCACGGTGTGTGCGCGGCTCGGCAAAAAGGGCGAAACCTTTCTCGCACTCGACGGCAATGACTACGAAGTGAGCGACCGGATGTGCGTTATCGCCGATGACGCGCAGGTGCTGGGTCTGGGCGGGGTCATGGGCGGCGAGGCGACGGGCTGCACCGAGGCCACCAAGAACGTTCTGATCGAATCCGCTTATTTCTCGCCGCTGCGTACGGCGGCGACGGGGCGCGCGCTCAACATAGTCTCCGATGCGCGCTACCGTTTCGAGCGGGGCGTCGATCCGGCTTTCGTGTTGCCCGGCCTGGAAATGGCGAGCGCCATGGTGCTGGAGCTGTGCGGCGGCGAGGTCTCCGCGATAACGCTCGCCGGCGCGCCGCCGGAAGCAGAGCGGATCCTCCAGTTCGATGTTTCCGAAGTGGCGCGCCTGACCGGCCTCGAGCTCGGCGAAAAGCGCATCAAGGACGTTTTGACGGCGCTGGGTTTCTGGCTGTCGGGACACGGCCCCGATTTCAAGGTGGCGGTGCCGTCCTGGCGCCCGGATGTCGCTCATGCAGCCGATCTGGTCGAGGAGGTGATGCGCATCGTCGGCGTCGACCAGGTGGAAGCAAAGCCGATGAGGCGTGCCAGCGGCATCGCTCGTCCGGTGTTGACCCCGCTCCAGAAACGCGTGCGCCGCGGCCGCCGTGCTTTGGCAGGCCGCGGATTGGTGGAAGCGATCACGTGGTCGTTCATTCCGCGTGACGGCGCCAAGAGCTTCGAGGGCGGCAGCGACGAACTCGAGCTTGCCAACCCGATCTCATCGGAAATGTCGAGCATGCGCCCGAGCATGTTGCCGGGGCTGGTGGCCGCCGTTCAGCGCAATCACGACAGGGGACACCGCGACTGCGGACTGTTCGAGGTGGGACAGGCCTATCGCGGGCCGGCGCCCCAGGACCAATACACGGCGGCGGCGGGCGTTCGGGCCGGCACGGCCAGGCTTGCAGGTGCGGGACGTCATTGGTCGGGGACGGCAAAACCGGCAGATCTATACGATGCCAAGGCAGATGCACTNAGCCTGCTGGCGTCGCTTGGCATTGAGGCNAATCAAGTGCAAATCNGCCGGCAGGCGCCGGGCTGGTATCATCCCGGGCGATCGGGCGTGCTCCGCCTGGGTCCAAAGGTGGTGTTGGGTAGTTTTGGTGAGTTGCATCCAGCCACGTTGCGCGCTTTTGGCGTGGAGGGTGAGGTGGCGGCGTTCGAAATCGACCTCGACAGTCTTCCGGTTTCGCGGCGCAAAACGACCTCTCGCGGCGCCCTCAAGCAGAGCGATTTGTTGACCGTAACCCGTGACTTTGCCTTCTTGCTCGATGATGGCGTGGCAGCCGGCGATGTGGTGAGAGCCGCTGCCGGCGCCGATAAAGTGCTGATCAGCGACGTCTCCCTATTCGACCTCTTCGAGGGAAAGGGCGTGGCGGAGGGCAAAAAATCGCTCGCCATCGAGGTCACGTTGCAGCCGCGCGAAAAAACGCTGACAGACAGCGAGATCGAGGCGGTGGCGGAGAAGGTCGTTGCCGCGGTCGTCAAGGCGACGGGCGGCGAACTGCGGGGCTGAGACCCGGCACAGTGAAGTCGCAAACAATTGAGGCCCGCGTGAGCCGCCAAACCGCTAAAACAAGAACCATGAATGTCCATCTTCAGCGAGCAGCCAATTTTGACGCATCGGCCGCGCCGTCGGTGGCTGGCGCGGTGATCGCACCATGACGTTCGCCGACCGGGCAATGGACCGGTTCGGGCGCTGGCTTGCCGAAATTTTGGAAGCCGAGACCAGCGGCTACGAACCCTTCACGCCGTCCGACACGATCACCATGCGACGGGTGCTGCAGCCGGGCGACATCGTGCTGGTCGAGGGCAACCAAAAGGTCTCCGTGGCGATCAAGTATCTCACCCAATCCACCTGGTCGCACGCCGCGCTCTATATCGGCGATGCACTCAAGTCCCATTCCAAGGACGGCGAACCGCTCACGCTGATCGAATCAAATCTCGGCGAAGGCTGTGTCGCGGTGCCGTTGTCGAAATATCAGACCTACAACACGCGCATTTGCCGTCCTGTCGGTTTGACCGTGGCGGACCGCAAAAAGGTGGTCGACTACATGATCGCCAGCATTGGCACCAAATACGACACGCGCCATATTCTCGACCTTGCGCGCTACTTGCTGCCGACGCCGCCCGTACCGGTGCGCTGGCGGCGGCGCATGATAGCGCTGGGTTCCAGCGACCCGACACGGGCGATTTGCTCGTCGTTGATCGCCCAGGCTTATCAGAACGTGCGCTATCCCATTTTGCCGGTCATCAAGCCGATAGAGCATCACGAGCACGTTGCGAGCCCGTTTTCACGGCGCGAAATCCTGCACATCCGCCACCACAGCCTGTATACGCCGCGCGACTTCGACCTCTCGCCCTATTTCACCGTGGTCAAGCCGACGCTGGAAAGCGGCTTCAACTATAAATCGCTCAACTGGAGCGATATGGTTGAAGACAATGACTGGTCGGAGGCAGCCGAGAAATTGCCAAAGCGATCCGAAAGCGATCAGGCATTGACCGGTTGAAGTCGATTGGAGGCGTCTATGCTGAATTTGATGGCCGCTGCCGTGGTTTTCCTTGCCGTTCACGTTGTGCCATCCAGCCCAGTGCGCGCTTGGGCCCTCGAGCGCATCGGCGCGCGAGCCTATATGGCCGCCTTCGGGGTTGTTTCATTGAGCGTCTTTGTTTGGTTGGTCATGGCGTTCGGCGCCGCGCCTGCTTCAGAGCCGCTTTATGTGACCGGCGGACTGGTGCGGCTTCTCAGCGCGGCCGCGATGCTGGTGGCGTTCGTGCTGTTGGTTGCGGGCGTTGCCTCGCCAAACCCAAGCATGCCGGGAGGTGAGCGAACTCTGCGGGGATCCGAACCTTGGCGCGGAATTTTTGCGATTACGCGCCATCCGGTGATGTGGGGCATCGGGCTTTGGGCGGTGGTGCATTTGCTCAACCGGCCGGACCCGGCGGGGCTGATTTTTTTCGGCGCGCTGGCCTTGCTTTCGATAGGCGGCGCCAAAATTCAGGAAATGCGCAAACGAGTCGAAATCGGCAAGGCCTGGGAGGCGTTTGCCGCTCACACCTCGTTCATCCCCTTCGCCGCCATCATCGATGGCCGCGCGCGGTTTAGCCTTTCGGATGTCTCGCCTTGGAAGCTGGCTGGCGGTGTTGCCTTATGGGCGATCATGCTGAGCCAGCACAACGCCATCTTCGGTGTCACGCCACTGCCGTTTTGAAGAAAAAAGAGCTGCCGCTCGCGGGGGCATAAGAGCGGCAGCTCCTGGACGTCACGGACTCGCAGGGCGAAATCCGGACACGTATGTTCCTAGTGACAGACTTGGTAGGGGCGCCGGACGACCTTGTATTCCCAGCAGCCGTTGTACTCGTCCCAATAGCGGATGCGCTTCTTGCGGTAGCGCGTGGTGCAATGGGGCTGGTTGTAGGCGCGGCGGTAGCTGCGCCGCTTTGGTTTGTAGGGGCGGTAGGTGTCGTAGTTGTAGGCGGCCGAGCCATAACCGTAGCCTGAGCCATAGCCGTAAGGCGCGTTACCGTATCCGCCGTGAGAGTAGGATCCGTATCCCCGGTTGCCGCCGATCTCGACGTAACCCCAGTCGCCGCCCACGCGGACGCCGCCTTCGGCTTTGGCCTCATTTGGGGCGACGAAAGTGGCTCCAGCCGTCAAAGCCAATGCGGCGGCAGCGCCAATTAGAAACTTTTTCAACATGGTCGACCTCCCAATGGTCAATTCTTGCGTGGTGTTGGAACCACTTCCGAGGGTCGCGCCGAACCACCAGGCGGCCATCGTGAGACCATTTGTAGCGCTGAGCGGCTGAACCAACTCTGAGGCCGCCGTTCATCTGGCGTTCATGTTGTGGACGGGGTCGGAAAGTACTGGAGGCAACGGTGCAGAACCCTGATTGTTCGCCTTGACGCGCGGTGCTAGAAGCGCGCCATGGCCGAACCCAAAACTTTCCCGCTGGCGCAGATCCGCAATTTTTCGATCATCGCCCATATCGACCACGGCAAGTCGACGCTGGCCGATCGGCTGATCCAGATATGCGGCGGATTGAGCGCGCGCGAGATGCGCGAACAGGTTCTCGATTCCATGGAACTGGAGCGTGAGCGCGGCATCACCATCAAGGCGCAAACCGTACGCCTCGATTACACCGCCAAGGACGGTCAGAGTTACCGGCTCAATCTGATCGACACGCCGGGCCACGTCGACTTCGCCTATGAGGTCAACCGCTCGCTGGCGGCCTGCGAAGGCTCGCTGCTTGTGGTCGATGCCAGCCAAGGGGTCGAAGCCCAGACGCTGGCCAACGTCTATCAGGCGCTCGACAACGACCACGAGGTCATCCCCGTCCTGAACAAGGTGGACCTGCCGGCGGCCGAGCCCGAGCGTATTCAGCGCCAGATCGAAGACGTGATCGGGCTCGATGCGAGCGGCGCGGTGCCCATCTCGGCCAAAACAGGCGAAGGCGTCGCCGACGTATTGGAGGCGATCGTCACGCGTCTGCCGCCACCCAAGGGCGAGGAGGCCGCGCCGCTGAAAGCGCTTTTGGTGGACTCCTGGTACGACGCCTATCTCGGCGTCATTGTGCTGGTGCGCGTCATCGATGGGCACCTGAAGAAAGGCCAGAAGGTCAAGTTGATGGCGAGCGGCGCCAGTCATCTGATCGACCGGGTCGGCGTGTTCCGCCCCAAACAAGAGATGACGGGGCACCTGGGTCCTGGTGAAATCGGCTTTTTCACCGCCGCCATCAAGCAGGTTGCCGACACCCGCGTCGGCGATACGGTGACCGACGACAAGGCGCCGTGCGCCACGCCGCTGCCGGGCTTCAAGGAGGCGCAGCCGGTGGTCTTTTGCGGCCTGTTTCCTGCTGATGCAGCCGAGTTCGAGGACCTGCGCGAGGCCATGGCGCGGTTGCGCCTCAATGACGCGAGCTTTTCCTTCGAGATGGAAACATCCGCGGCGCTCGGCTTCGGCTTTCGCTGCGGCTTTCTAGGCCTGCTGCATTTGGAGATCATCCGCGAGCGGCTCGAGCGCGAATTCAACATCGACCTCATCACCACCGCGCCGAGCGTGATTTATAAAATCTACCTCACCGACGGCAAGGAGATCGAGCTCCATAACCCGGCCGACATGCCCGACCCGGTCAAGATCGAACGGATTGAAGAACCTTGGATCGAGGCGACCATCCTGGTGCCTGACGAGCATTTGGGCGCGGTGCTGAAGCTGTGTGAGGATCGGCGCGGACGGCAGAAGACGCTGACCTATGCGGGAACCCGCGCCATGCTGATCTACGAGTTGCCGTTGAACGAGGTGGTGTTCGACTTTTACGACCGCTTGAAGTCGGTCTCGCGCGGCTATGCCTCCTTCGACTACCACCTGTTTGGTTATGAGCCCGGACCGATGGTCAAGATGTCGATCCTGGTGAACGCCGAGCCGGTGGACGCGCTCTCGATCATCGTTCACCGCGACCGCGCAGAAGCGCGCGGGCGGGCGATGTGCGAGCGCCTCAAGGACCTGATTCCCAGGCACCTCTTCAAGATCCCGATCCAAGCGGCGCTGGGCGCCAAGGTGATCGCGCGCGAAACCATCGGCGCGCTGCGCAAGGACGTCACCGCCAAGTGTTATGGCGGCGACGTGACGCGCAAACGGAAACTGCTCGACAAACAAAAGGCGGGTAAGAAACGCATGCGCCAGTTCGGCCAAGTCGAGATCCCGCAGGAGGCTTTCATCGCGGCGCTGAAGATCGAGGAGAATTAGGGAACTGACACACCGCGCTTACGAGGGACCGGCATTCCTGTCGCGTGGCTTTCGCCCGTTCTTTTTGTTGGCGGGCCTGTGGGCGCCGCTGGCGCTTGCAATTTTTCTATCCGCCTTCTTCGGCCATATCGTGTTGCCAAGCGCCATGGACGCCTTCGCCTGGCATGCCCATGAAATGCTGTTTGGCTTTGTCGCGGCTGCGGTAGCAGGCTTCCTGCTCACCGCCATCCCGAACTGGACTGGCCGGCTGCCGCTGCAGGGGCGTCCCTTGCTGGCCCTGGCCGGGCTGTGGATCGTGGGGCGTGCGGCGGTCGCCGTCTCGGCCTGGACCGGCCCGTGGCTTGCCGCATTCCTCGACCTCGCCTTCCTTGCCGCTCTGGCGGGTGTGATCGCGCGCGAGATCGCGGCCGGGCGCAACTGGCGCAACTTGCCGATCGTGACGGCTGTTCTGCTGCTGCTGGTTTGCAACGGGCTCTCGCACGCCCAGACGATTGGCATGGTGAACCAGACGGGTTTGGCCGAGCGCTGCGCCATTGCCGTGATGGCAGCATTGATCGCGCTGATTGGCGGGCGCATCGTTCCAAGTTTCACGCACAATTGGCTGGCGAAGAAAAACGCCGCGAAGCTTTCAGCCCGTTCCGGCGCGATCGATTATCTCGCCCTGGGGCTCACGTTGCTGGCGCTGGTGCGCTGGGCGGTTGAGCCCGAGGGTGAAGTGACGGGCTTGCTTGCAGGCCTGGCGGCGGTGGCAAACCTGGTGCGTCTCGTGCGCTGGCGCGGTTGGCTCACCTTATCTGAACCCCTCGTCTGGGTGCTGCATATTGGATATCTGTGGATCGCGATCGGGCTCGCTTTGATTGGCGTTGCCGCGACAAACGACATCGTGCCGCCCTCTGGCGCGATACACGCGCTCACCGCGGGCGCCATGGGCACCATGACCTTGGCGGTGATGAGCCGGGCGACGCTGGGCCATAGTGGCGCGCCGTTGGAAGCCGGCACGACGCTGACGCTGGCTTATCTGTTGGTCACGCTGGCCGCGATTTCACGGGTTGCCGCCGCCATCTGGAGCGATGCCGCGATCGAGTTATTGCTCGTCTCGGGGGCGGCCTGGATCGCCGCCTTCGTTTTCTATTTGGCCGCTCTGGGGCCCTTGCTGATCTGGGCGCGTCACTGAGGCATCACGCGTCCGGGGATGCCGCAGCTTCGATCATGACGGTGGAGAGCAGGCCGTAGACGGCGGCCCATGCATCGACGACATCGGGTGTGTATGCATCGCCAAGGCCCTGTTCCAGCGTCCAGAGCAGGGCGCCGGCGACGGTTGCATAATCACCGTCTTCAACACCGTAGCCCTTGTGGCGTTTGCCCAGCTCTTGAACGATGGGGATCAACCGGTCCGGGTCGTCGAGACCTGCGACGGCGATCTTGAGGGTCGCCATCAGCTTGCGCTGCTGCTCGGCCATATTGTCGGGAAAGCGTTGCCTGAAATTGGGCGCGACCTCGAACAAGCGATTGTAAAACAGCTCGGCCGCCTGGTCGGCGATCGGCTCGATCATGGCGAAGGTTTCCTGGACGATCGCCTTCTGCTCCTGGCTGACGCCCGGCAGGGTTGGCGCTTCGTCACTGACCGCTTCAACAGGGGCGGGCGGCGTTTCCTCGACCGGGGCGGGCAGTACTTCCTCGGCAGGGGCCGGCGGCGTTTCCTCGACGGGCGCGGCGTTCGCGGCCGCCTCGATCATGACGCTTGAGAGCAGACCATAAACGGCTGCCCAGGCGTCGGCGACCTCGGGTGTGTATGCATCGCCAAGGCCCTGCTCGAGCGTCCACAGCAGGGCGCCGGCGACGATTGGGTAATGGCTATCCTCGACGCCGTAGCCCTTGTGGCGTTCGCCAAGGGCCTGAACGATGGGGACCAGCCGGTCGGGATCGTCGAGACCGGCGACGGCGATCTTGAGCACCGCCATCAGTTTGCGCTGCTGCTCGGCGATGTCGTCCTTGAATAGTGCGCGAAGCTCGGGCGCGGTCTCGAACAGTCTGCCGTAGAACAACTCGGCCGCTTGGTCGGCGATCGGCTCGACCATGGCGAAGGTTTCCTGGACGAGCGCCTTCTGCTCTTGGCTGACGCCAGGCAGGGTTGGCGCTTCGTCACTGACTGGTTCGGCAGGCGCCGGCGGTGCTTCCTCGGCAGGCGCCGGCGGCGTTTGCTCGATGGGCGCTGGTTCGGGCGCATAGCTTTGTTCGTCGTAGCTGTGCTCCGGCTCGCTCGCCTCGCTTTGCGATACTGCGTTAAAGGCGTCGGCCAGCTGTGTGCTCTGGTTGGATAATTTGTCCGTGTGGTGGCTGAGCGTCGAAAGAATCTCGGCGATTTCTTCCGTCGCCTCGCTCGTCTGCCCGGCGAGCTCCTTCACTTCACCTGCCACGACCGCAAAGCCGCGGCCCGCGTCTCCGGCGCGCGCGGCCTCGATCGTGGCGTTGAGGGCGAGGAGGTTTGTCTGCCGGGCAATGGCGTTGATTTGCTCTGCCACGCCTGCCACGCGTTTGATTTGGTCGACAAGACTTTCAATGTCTCCACGTGTCTGCTCGATCATGGTGAGCGACTCGTCGAGTTGGTCGTGGGTAAGGGAATAAACGGCAGACATGCAGGAATCCTTTCGGCTCTGTCCTGTGTTGCAAGGGGACAGGAAACGTAAGCCTGCAAGTTTTGCGTGAAGAGAGTGAAGGAGCTGTTAACCAGAACGCGGATCAAGCGGGCGCGATGGCAGTTGAATTCGCTTGATCCCGACCATATGCAGATAAACGCAGCTTGTGCTGGTCGGCTCCCTGCCGCGCTCTGCCGACGGCTTGACCCAGGTCAACGCACCAGCGGCCGCTTCGTTGTGATATAGTCATCAAGCTTGGGATGGAGCCTCGACGCGGCTCAGCGCCGGGTGTGAACCCTAGGAAAATGAAAAGCGGTGGCAAATGGCATTCGGCCATCACCGAGTGTTTGCCATGCACGGCGCACTAAGCTCCTTTGGGCGGTGATGCGAATGCAGAGGCCATGCCGTGAAAAGCACCGCTAAGAAACATCAAAATCGACCTGCGTTGCGGGAGGAGAAAATGACGCCTACCAAGGATCAATTGTTGTGGATGTACGCCGTCATGGCCAAGGCTCGTTATTACGAGGACACCATGGCGGGAGTCTATATGGAAGGCAAAACCCCGAAATTCGATATTGGCGCGGGGACAGTTCCGGGTGAGATGCATCTTGCTGCGGGTCAGGAGCCGTGCGCTGCGGGCGTTTGCGTCCATCTGCGCCCCGACGACGCGGTGACGGCGACCCATCGGCCGCACCATATTGCCATCGCCAAGGGCGTTGATCTGAATAAAATGACGGCCGAGATCTTCGGCAAGAAAACCGGGCTTGCTGGCGGGCGCGGTGGCCACATGCACCTGCTCGATCCGCAGGTCAATTTCTCATGCAGCGGTATCATCGGCGAAAGTGCGGGACCCGCTGTCGGAGCCGGGCTCGCCGCACAGCTATCGGGGCGTGACTCGGTTGCGATCGCCTATCTTGGCGAAGGCGCAGTCAATCAGGGCGCGTTCCATGAGGCTCTTAACCTGGCGGCGCTGTGGAGCCTGCCGGTGATCTTTGTCATCGAAGACAATGCATGGGGCATTTCAGTCCACAAGTCGAAGTCTACGGCCGTGAAAGACAACAGCGTGCGGGCCCAAAGCTACGGCATGCCCGGCGTCCACATTGCCGGTAACGACACGCTCAAGGTCTTCGATGCGGCGGGCAAGGCGGTGAAACGCGCGCGCGCTGGCAAGGGGCCGAGCCTGATCGAGATCGAGACCTACCGCTATTATGGTCATTTCCAAGGCGATCCGGAAGCCTATCGGCCCGAGAACGAGGTCGCCAAGCTCAAGGCCAAAGACCCTGTCGAGCAGCTTCGAAAGCACATGATCAAGAAGGGTGGTGTCTCCAAGACAGAGGCCGAGGAAACGCTTGAGGCCGCTAAAGCCGAAGTCGATAAGGCGTTCGTCTTTGCGCGCGAGAGCGCCTATCCGGCGCCGCAAGAGGCGTTGGAACACGTCTTCGCCTAGGAATGGGCGCCCGCAAACTCCGGCCAAGCGAACGCTAAGCCGGGTATGCGCGGTCCAAAGGGAGGAATGACAATGGAAAATAATCGTATTTTGACCGTTTCACGCGCTATGGCCGAGGCCATCGGCCAAGAGATGCGCGCTGATGAGAGTGTGTTTGTCATGGGCGAGGATATCGGCGCCTATGGCGGCATTTTCGGTGCCACACAAGGCCTGTTGGACGAATTCGGCGAGGAGCGCGTACGCGACACGCCGATTTCAGAAACTGCCTTCATCGGCGCCGGCGTGGGTGCCGCGATGTCCGGCATGCGGCCGATCGTCGAGCTGATGTTCGTCGACTTTTTCGGCGTTTGCATGGACGCGATTTACAATATGGCGGCCAAGAACATCTATTTCTCCGGCGGCAACTTCAAAGTGCCCATGGTTCTGACGACGGCGACAGGCGGCGGTTATAGCGACGCGGGGCAGCACTCGCAGACGCTGCACGCAACCTTCGCGCACGTGCCGGGCCTGAAGGTGGTGGCGCCATCGAACGCCTACGACGCCAAGGGGCTGATGATCTCGGCGATTCGCGACGACAGCCCCGTGCTCTATATGTTCCATAAGGGGCTGCAGGGGCTTGTGTGGATGGCATCGCCCGAGGGTGCCGCGACCGAAGTCCCCGAAGAGAGCTATTCCATTCCATTCGGCCAAGCCAAGATCGTGCGTGAGGGAAAGGACGTCACCATTGTGAGCCTTTCGATGATGGTGCACCGGGCGATCGAGGCAGCCGATGCGTTGGCCAAGGCGGGGATCGACGCTGAGGTGATCGACCTGCGCACGTTGGTGCCGCTCGACCGGGAAACGGTGCTTCAGTCGGTTGCCAAGACGGGCCACCTTGTTGTCGTCGACGAGGACTATCAGAGCTTCGGTATGACGGCTGAAATCATCGCCTCCGTCGTGGAAACCGATCTGGGACTGCTGAAGGCGGCACCGCGCCGGGTGGCGTTTCCTGACGTCCCAATTCCCTACAGCCGACCAATGGAGCAATTCGCGTTGCCCAACGCAGANAAAATCGTGGAAGCTGTGCACGAAATCCTGGATCTCAAAAAGGCCGCCTAAGTTATGGTGGACATTCGTGTGCCAGACGGGTTGTGGGACATCACCACCATCCCGGAGGGAGTGGTCGCAAATTGGTTCTTCAACGATGGCAGTGGCGTTGTTGAGGGCGCCACTGTGGCTGAGGTCGTGGCCGAAAAGTCGAGTTTCGATATCACGGCGCCCAAGAGCGGCACGCTTAAGATAATCGTCGCGAAGGATGGTGTGGTGATACCCGGCACGGTCATTGCCCGAATCGAGGATGGTTGAGGTCTCCCCCGCCGAGCAGCTCGGGCTTGCGATTAATCAGCTGGGTCAGCGCCAGCCTCTGTCCGTGGGCGAGGCGTTGGCGTGGCAGGCTAACGCTGGCGGAGAAGTGGGCCGAGGCGTGAGGCCACCATTGGCGCTGGTGTGGCGCGCGCAGCGGACACTGATTGTGACGCGTAGGGAGGCGCGACTCGCCAATTTCGCTGCTGTATCGCGGGTCATGGCGGAAGAGGGCTGGCCGGTGCACATTCGCGAAAGCGGTGGTGGCGCATTTCCGGTCGGGCCCGGAACAGTCATGCTCACATTGCTTTTGCCCCGCGACGACAAGCACTCGCTTGAGGTTCTATATGCCACCCTATCCGCGCCAATTTTGAGCATGCTTGGCTCATACCGCGTGGCGGCATCCGTCGATGCGGTGCCCGGGTCATTTTGCAGTGGAAGGCACGACATCGCCGTTGCGGGGCGAAAGATCGGCGGAATGGCGCAGCGCTGGAGTGGCGGTGGTGGGCGAGGCTTTGCCATGGCCAGCGCTGCTGTGATTGTCGATGAAGACCCAGAAGAGCTTTCGGCGACGGTAAACCGCTTTTACGCGCGTTGCGGCGTCCAAACGCGCTGTAATTCCGGTGCGGTGACGTCACTTTGCCGTCAATTGAGTCCGGTAAACGTTGGGGTGTCTTTGGAGCGCGCCGCGATGGAAACACTGGTACGCTGCATCGACGCCACGTCAATCGAAACGGCATTCGCCGGCCTATCTCGATCCCACCAAACCCACAGCGCGTGATGCGTTGGCCGTTCGCGCCTAGGTTGGACGCGTTTTTTTGAGTTCGCTGATAATCTTCGATTTGACGGATTCGGGCTGGTTGTCGATGGCGCGCATGACGCAGCGCAGTTCGCGCCGCAGCGAATAGACCTGGTCTATCATCGAGAGCAAAAATGGAACGGCTTCGGGGTCGACCGACATATCGTCGCGCAACTGTCGGATTAGATCGATGCGCGCAACATCGATCTCATCGTATTCGTTGCCTTCTTCGCCGCGTATTGGGCTCACCCAGCCGCGCTCAACCCAACTGCGCAGGCGACGAACCGTTAGGTGATGGACGCGCAGCAAGACCTGTTCTTCCTTGATCATAACGCTTCTCATTGCGGCTTCTGCGGGTTGTCGTCATGACGAGCGCGCCACTCTGTCATGAAGTCCTCCAATTGCTTGTCGATCTTGTCTGGCAGCACAATGGTCAGGCGCACCAGCTGATCGCCGCGGCGCTTGCCCGAGCGGTCGCCGACGCCGCGCCCCTTGAGGCGCATCACCCGGTCGCTGCTGACCCCCTTGGGGATGGTCATGCTGACGACACCGTCGATGGTCGGGACGTCGACTTTGGCGCCCAAGACGGCCTGATCGATTGTGACCGGTAAATCGACTGTGATATCCAGCCCGTCGCGCTTGAATTTGGGGTGAGGTTCGACCTCGATCGCGACAAGCGCGTCGCCGGCCGGCCCGCCCGAGCGGCCAGTTTGACCCTTGCCCTTCAGACGGATCACGTCACCATCATTGACGCCGCGCGGGATGGTGACATCGAGGCTCGCTCCGTCGGGCATGGTGATCCGTTTTTTTTCGCCCTTGGCAGCCTCGAGAAAGCTGATCTTGAGGTGATAACGCACGTCGACGCCACGGTTTGGAGCGGCGTTGGCTTGGCCTGTCCTGCCGAACATGTCCTGAAAGATATCGCCCAAATCGGCGAAATCCTGAAAGCCGGTACTGGAGTGGTACTGGTGGGGTGCGTCGGTATCGGCGTATTGGCGGTAATAATGCTGTTTTGGCTTTTCGGCTCCCGTCTCATCAATCTCGCCGCGGTCATAGGCGGCCTTCTTCTCGGAATCGCCAATGATCGCAAAGGCGGCCGAGACCTGCTTGAAGCGCTCCTCGGCGGCCTCGTCTCCGGGATTGAGGTCGGGGTGGAGCTCCTTGGCGAGCTTGCGGTAAGCTTTTCTGATGTCGTCATCGGACGCCGTCTTAGGGACGCCGAGAACCTCATATGGGGTTTTGCTCAATGCGGTGCCCTCTACTCGGCCGCGAACCGATCGCGCGCGCCGGCCTCCAGCTCCCCATTGATCACGTAACGCAGGATGTCCACCACTTGATCGGGCGCTTGGGCGACGGCGAGCGCGGCTCCGTCGACCTCCTTGAGCGCGTGGGTGAGGGAGGCGTCATGCAGCACGATGATTGGCTTGCCCAATGCTGCCGCATAGCCTGCATCGAAGGCCGCGTTCCACTGCCGGTACTTGTCGCCAAATCGAACCACGACCACGTCCGCCTTCTCGATCAGCGTGCGGGTGCGGATGGCGTTGAGCTTGGCGCCTTTGTGGTCTTTCCAGAAGGAGTCGTCCTCCTGGCCCAAAATGGCGGTGCCGCAATCGTCGCTGAAACCGTGGTTCGTCACCGGCGCGGAGAGCTCGACCGGCAGATCGGCTTGCGCCAGTCCGCTGGCGATCTGATCGCGCCAATCGGTGTGAATCTCGCCCGACAAATAAACGCGCCATTGCTGCATGGTCTGAAATCCTTGTTCTAAAGCATGTCAGCCTGGAGGATATCGCTCGCGGGCTGCGCGGTCGAGGCTGGGATTGCGCAAAAAGAACGGCAGGTGCAACTGGCATTGCGGGCTGGTTCTGCGTCATATTTTTGCAAGAATCTGTGTTAATTTGCCGTCATTCGCAGAGAAGAGAGGATATGCGAATGCTCCGGACCGTTATGGCTTTTGGACTGGCGAGTATGGTTTTTGCCGCGCCGTTGCAGGCGGAGCCTGCGGCCAAACAACTTTTCGGCGCCAANAAACGCGCCGCAGATCTGGCTTCGCGATCATTCGGCTCCTATACGCGCGGCTGCCTCGCAGGNGGCAAGATGCTGGCGATCAACGGTCCGGCCTGGCAGGCGATGCGTTTGTCTCGCAACCGCAACTGGGGACATCCCAAGCTCGTCGGTTATGTCGAGCGGCTGGCGATCGATGCAAAGGCGAACGATAACTGGCCGGGCCTGATGGTTGGTGATTTGGCGCAGCCCCGCGGTGGGCCCATGGCGGGTGGTCACCGCAGTCACCAAATCGGCCTCGATGCCGACATTTGGCTAAAACCGATGCCGGACCGGTTGCTCAGCCCACAGGAGCGCGAGGACATCAGCGCCGTTTCAATGCTGGCGCGCGACAAGTTATCGGTCAATCAGAAGGTCTGGACGCAGGGCCATGTGCGGCTTTTGAAGCGGGCGGCGTCCTACCCTGAAGTGGCGCGCATTTTCGTCCACCCCGCCATCAAGAAGGCGCTGTGTGAGGCCGCTGGCAACGAACGTGCCTGGTTGCGCAAGGTCCGGCCCTGGTGGGGGCACCACTATCATTTCCACGTAAGGCTTAAGTGCCCGCGCGGCAATGGAGGCTGTGTCGACCAAAAGCCGCCGCCGGCAGGCGATGGTTGCGGCAAGCAACTCGACGGCTGGTACGCGATGTTGCGAAATTCCCTGAAACCGAAAAAGAAGCCGACCAAGCCGGCCAAGCCCGCCAAGCGGCGCCGGCCAATTACAATGGCGCAAATGCCGGCGGCGTGCCGTGCGGTGCTGCGGGCAAAGGACGAGCCACCGTCGGCTGGAACAGCAATGGCGGTCGGCAATGTCGATCCCGGACTGCCTTGGCTGCAAGGCGTTCAGGGCGTGACCATGACACTGCAAAGCACGCCTGCCGAGGGCGTTCCGCTGCCCGATCGCAAACCGGAGCCGGAGCCGGAATCGAACGGGGCGCCGCAATGAGCGACATCGAGCGTGAAATCGAAATCGACGACGAACAGCGCAACGTGTTCGGCGAACCGATCGAAGTCTGTTCGATCAGGCCGCTCACGGGCTTTTTCCGAACGGGATGTTGCGAGACGGGCCCGCAGGACCTCGGCGTGCATACGGTCTGTGTCGAAATGACGGCTGACTTTCTCGCCTTCTCGAAGGCGCGCGGCAATGATCTTTCGACGCCGCTGCCGGAAATTGGCTTTATGGGGCTTGAAGCCGGCGACCGGTGGTGCCTGTGTGCGGCGCGCTGGAAGGAGGCGCTCGATGCGGGGGCGCCGCCGCGCGTGGTGCTGGCGGCAACCCATTTGGCAACGCTTGAATTTGCTTCACTCGACGATCTCAAACGCTTCGCGCTCGATATTTCCTGACCGCTCTAAGCAGGAGCGCCGATACCCGTTCCCACCTGGCAGACGACGCCCGTTTTGCCCAAGCCGCAATAGCCATACGGGTTTTTGGCGAGATATTGCTGGTGTTCTTCCTCGGCGAAATGGAATGTGCCGGCCTCGGCGATCTCGGTGGTGACGGCGCTGTAGCCCGCCAGCGAGAGCGCGGCGGCATAGTCGCCCATCGAGCGTTCGGCTGCTTCGCGCTGGGCTCGCGAACCGACATAGATGGCCGAGCGGTACTGGGTGCCGGCGTCGTTTCCCTGGCGCATGCCCTGGGTGGGGTCGTGGCCTTCCCAAAAGACCTTGAGCAGCTCTTCGTAGGAGACGACTTGGGGGTCAAACACCACCAGAACCGCCTCGGCATGGTTCGTCAGGCCGGAACAGACCTCGCGGTATTTGGGATTCGGCGTCCCGCCGCCGGCGTAACCGACTGCCGTAACGTGTACGCCTTTGACCTTCCAAAAGAGCCGCTCGGCTCCCCAAAAGCAGCCCATTGCGAAAGTGGCTGTTTCCGTGCCCTTGGGATAAGGCGGCATGAGTGCGGCGCCGTTGACGAAGTGAAGTTCTGCAGTGTCGATGGCCTCGGCCCGACCGGGCAACAAATCCGCGGCATCAACGAGATCGGTCTGCTTTTTCATTGATAACATCGCATCGTTCCCATCAGTTGCTGAAGACGTCGAGCCGCCGGCGGCGGCGGCCGATTAGGATCAGAAGAATGCCGAGCGCCATCGCGACGACCCAGGTGGGGGTTTGCAACAAAGACAGGATGACTGGATCCCAAACGGCAGGATGGACATAGCGCTGAACGCCTGCTTGAGAGGCGTTCAAGCTCGCGGAGTGAAACTGGAACCAGTGCTCGCCGAGCCGGGTCATAACCAGCGTATCGGCGGCAAGCGTGCGGGTGATGTCGATGACAAGCGCGACCACACCTGCCAGCAGGAACCACGTGCCCAAAATCCTAAAAACCATTTTGACGTTGTCCTCGTTGCGGTGCCGCGGCAAATACCGCGCAGCATGCGTGTCTTAAGATGGGGATTGGTGCGCGCGGCGTCAAAGGTTGGTTGCGTATTGCAGATGAAATTGGCTTGTTGTCGTGCGCCGTCTTGAATGGCGCATGGGCTTGGCTATAGTCCGCACCTGAGTTGGAGAGGTGGCCCGGTGGTCGAAGGCGCCCCGCAAATGGTCTGTCGACCATTTGCCATAGATAAAGTGAAGCGTGCGCTTGTCTTCGACCATACGGAAGTAACGAGTGTTTTTTGGAGAGGTGGCCGAGTGGTCGAAGGCGCACGCTTGGAAAGCGTGTAGGCGGGCAACCGTCTCGAGGGTTCGAATCCCTCTCTCTCCGCCAATTTTTCCGTGCATGAAGTGCGCAAATATCCTTGGCTATCATGCGCGCTAGCGCGACATGGGTCCGTTTGCCTGTCGTTTTCCAGTTTTGGGCACACTGGTGCTGACCGTTGTATTCAGCGCGAAGCCAAAAGCCGCAGATCCCATGCGGTCAAAAATTACTTTTCTGGTCGTTGATGAAAGCGAGGGCGAGCTTTCCAAATTGGGCAGCGCGCTCCACGCCATTGGGGCGGATTCGATATTCAAATCCATGGACAAGACCGACGCCTTGGAAATTCTCAAGGCAAACAAGGTCGACATCGCGTTCATCAGCAATTCCCAGCAGAGGGAAAACGGTTTGGAGCTCGTGCGGGCGATTTTGACCAATCCGCCCGCTGTACGGATTTGGCAGATTTTTCGGCTTGTCGAACAGTCCCTTAGCGACAAGTATGGGGTGAACTTTCCGCGTTTTGAAATCTGTATGGATGGGAGAATCAAATGGACGTTCGCGCAGCCCTTGCGGTCGAGGCGGGCAAGCCACTTGCGATCGAAACCGTACAACTCGAGGGCCCCAAGGAGGGCGAGGTTCTGATTGAAGTCAAAGCGACGGGGATCTGCCACACCGATGACTTCACCCTTTCGGGCGCCGATCCGGAAGGCGTTTTTCCGGCTATCCTGGGACACGAGGGCGCAGGCGTCGTCGTCGAGACGGGGCCAAACGTGAAGAGCGTCAAGAAGGGCGATCACGTTATCCCGCTCTATACGCCCGAGTGCCGGGAGTGCGAGTACTGCACGAGCGGCAAGACCAATCTTTGCCAGGCGATTCGGGTGACCCAGGGTCAAGGCGTGATGCCCGACGGCACGTGCCGGTTTTCGATCGATGGCCAGCCGGTTTACCACTATATGGGCACATCAACATTCGCCAATTACACGGTCGTTCCAGAGATCGCGGTCGCCAAAATTCGCGAGGACGCGCCCTTCGATAAGGTTTGCTATATCGGTTGCGGCGTCACCACGGGCATTGGCGTGGTGATCAACACAGCCAAGGTCGAGCCCGGCGCAAACGTCGTTGTATTTGGGCTCGGCGGCATCGGCCTCAACGTGATCCAGGGCGCCCGGCTGGTTGGAGCCAATATGATCGTCGGCGTCGACATCAACAACGAGCGCGAAAAGCTCGCACGCAAGTTCGGCATGACCCACTTCGTCAATCCAGCCGAAGTGGAGGGCGATCTCGTGCCCTACTTGGTCGATCTGACGAACGGCGGGGCCGATTACAGCTTTGAATGCATCGGCAATGTGGATGTCATGCGTCAGGCGCTTGAGTGCTGTCACAAGGGGTGGGGTGAATCGGTGATCGTCGGGGTGGCTGGCGCCGGCAAGGAAATCTCAACGCGCCCCTTCCAATTGGTCACCGGGCGGGTCTGGCGCGGCACGGCGTTCGGCGGAGCCAAGGGCCGAACGGACGTACCCAAAATCGTCGATTGGTACATGGAGGGGAAGATCAATATCGACGATCTCATCACTCACACCATGCCTCTGGAAGAGATCAACTCGGCCTTTGATCTGATGCATGAGGGCAAGTCGATCCGGTCGGTTGTGATCTATTAGCCGACGTGTGCGATAGCTTATTATGGGCCTGCTTGTTGTCCAAGACGCCTTATCGAGGGTGTCTGGATCAGCTTCCATTCGAGGCTGTGGACGCAACTGATTTATGTCGAAATCGACTCAGTCGACGACACTCCGCCAGCTCCGCATCAGGTTTAGATGCGGAGTTGGTCAGCGGCAGTGCGAAGGCGAACGCCGGGAATTCGGCGACGATCAGGTGCTCTGCGGCGTTATCATCGGGCGAACCTTGTCGGTTTCGCCCTTGTCGGCCTGACCCTTTTCGGTCTTGGCGGCTG
>JGI24023J19991_10000796_pt1 | contig 24827 bp, 14 predicted proteins | sample Cruoilmetagenom1_FD_19991 | JGI IMG/M metagenome (IMG submission 19991) | reverse complement strand
ATATGGCCGCCGTTAAGACGGTCCCGACGATACCGGTCGGCAAACCAACCGGCGGGTTTTTTCGCCCGAAAGTTTGTCTCCGGATCGTGGAATCCGGTATCGGACAAGGTGGCACCGACGATCTGTTTGACCACGCCGCCGTGAAGATCGATGCAGGGGCGAAAGCGCATGGATAACTCCAGATTGTTGAGTCGTTGATGATAATTGGATATTACATCCGCTTAAAGGAATTACGCCTTCCCCGGTACGGCCGACAGTCGTTTCTGACGCTCCAGAAGCTCCTTAAACTTCTCAACGGGGAGGGGATGAGAAAACAGGAACCCTTGCATTTTGTTGCATCCGTAGCTGGTTAACAACTCCTTTTGCTCCTGGGTTTCCACCCCTTCGGCCACGGTATCGACACTGAGGTTGCGGGCCATGTCGATGATGGTTTTGATGATCTCCCGGTCTCCTTTGCTTTTCATCGCATCGGATATGAAGGATCGGTCGATTTTCAGGGAGTCGATCGGAAACCGTTTCAGGTAACTCAGGGAGGAGTACCCGGTGCCGAAATCGTCTATGGAAAAAGTGATTCCTTTGGCCCGCAGGCTTTCCATCTTGGCAATGCATACTTCCGGGTTTTCCATCATGCTGTTTTCGGTGATCTCCAGTTTCAGGGAGGTTGGCGGCAGGCCGCTTTCATCGATGATATCGACCACCATTCTTACAAAATCAGCCTCCTGAATCTGCCTGGCAGAGAGATTTACCGATACGAAAAGGTCCAAAAAACCCATGTCGTGCCAGCGTTTGGTCTGGATGCAGGCGGTCCGCAGCACCCATTGTCCCACAGAAACAATGATGCCGGTCTCTTCGGTGATGCGGATAAATTCAGCAGGGAGAATCAGCCCCCGTTCAGGGTGGTGCCATCGGAGCAGGGCCTCCATGCCCATTATGCGGTTGGCCCCATCGGTCAGCGGTTGGTAGTAAAGCATCAGCTCATCGCGGTCCAGGGCTTTTTTCAGATAGCGTTCCATCTTCATGCGGTACAGGGCCTTGCGGTTCATCTCTTCGGTAAAGAACCGATACCCATTCCCACCGTTGTCCTTGGCGGCGTACATGGCCATGTCCGCATTTTTCACCAAACCTTCCACGTCCCACCCGTCATTGGGAAATACGCTGATACCGATGCTCATGGTGGTAAATATCTCGTTGGCGTTAAATCGGATGGGACGGGCACTGGTGTCCAAGATTTTGCGGGCCACGCGGGCCACATCGATATCACGACCCAAGTTGGTGAGAATAACCGTGAACTCATCTCCGTCGAGCCGGAACAGGTGGTCCGTTTCCCGGAGACATCCTTTGAGCCGGTCGGCCACTTTTTTGAGCAGTTGATCGCCGATATGGTGGCCCAGGGTGTCGTTGACCTGTTTAAATTTATCCAGATCCAGGAACATCAGTGCCCAGGCGCGATCTGAATTCCGCCGGCCGGATTGCTGGAGCAGGTCGTCCAGGCACAGATAAAACGACTTGCGGTTGGGCAGTCCGGTCAGGATATCGTGGTAGGCCACATAGCGCAGTTCTTCGTATTTTTGGCGGCGTTCACAGATATCTTGAAGGGTATTGACAGACCCTTCGGGATTGCCGTCGTTATCGAAAAAGACCGCACCGCTGATGGATACATCTACCAGTCGCCCGTCTTTGGCAAATCGACGGGTCTCTACACCCGAAAAAGAGGCCCCACGCTGAATTTGTGCCAAGAATTTTTGCGTCTCGGGCTGGTTCGCTTGGGGCACGAAATCGATGGTCCGGTTGCGGCATTCGTCCAGGCGCCATCCAAACACACGGGTAAAGGCAGGGTTCAGGTAGATGACCCGGTTGGCCATGTCTCTGACGATAACCGGATCCGGTGCCGCCTCCAACACGGTGCGATGCCGCGCCTCACTTTTTTTCAGTGCCTCCTGGGCCCGTTTGCGTGTGGAGATGTCCCTGTAGATAACATAGATGGCCGTCTGGTCATTCTCCGTGGCGATCGGCTTGGCCAGGATGGATACATCCACCGGGCTGCCGTCTTTTTTCATCCGTACGGACTCCACCTCAAAGCAGCCACTGCCGACTGCCCGTGCTGAGAGCGAGAGGCTCTCCGCTTTCAACTGCTCCGGAACGATCGACGCCTCTATTCGCCGGCCGATGCAGCTCTCCTTCGAATGTTGGAAAAGACGGCAGAACTCCTCGTTGACGCGGATCGCCCCACCGTCCAGATCGAGTATGGCGATCGCTTCCGGGGCGTTGTCAATCAGTTGTTCCGCGTATTTTTTCTGGCTGTGCAGTTTCTTTTCTGCCAGCCGGCGTTGGGTGACATCCTGGATGATACTCTGGTATCCAAAAATGCTGCCGTCCGGATTTTCCAGCCGCATGGAGGTGATGAGACAGTGTCTGATATGGTCGCGGCGATCCACGAAAACAACAGGGTGATTGTGCACGAAACCCGTTTCGTCAACCCGCCTGATCAGCTCTTCCCGGTCCGCCACATCGGCATAAAAGGAGGTGATTTTTGATCCACGCATTTCGGGCTTGGAAAGACCGAGAAAGTGCAACGCCGCCGGGTTGAAATCCAGAATCGTTCCGTCCGGGGAGCAGACGACCACGGCGTCGGGAGAGCGCTCGAAAAGGATGCGATAGCGATCTTGCGAAACCTCGGCATCGTTTGCGGTGTTATTGGATTCAGTGCGGTCATGTTCGGTCATTGGATGTTTCCGTTTTGAGTTGGCTTTTAACAAAAAAACACCGACCTTGGCAAGTGCCGTCAATTGTAATTAGGGCTAAAGTTCACGATCCATAAGCTTGTGCCCCATCGATCACACGTTGCAGAAATTGCCCTATTCCAGACGGCGGACCGAGTCCGGGTATACCCGGATCAGGTTGTATCCACGTACCCGCCAATAATCAAGCAACGGGAACCGGTCTTGATCGGCAACCGGCTTTACAATCACCTGTTTCGGTGCTAACTTTGGCAAGGTGTTGAAACGGAGAGAACCGCATTACACCCATAACAGAAAACAGGTTCGGGAAAATACCATGGAATACATCAAAATTAAATTCGGCAGCAATTTTGATCCCACCGGCCAGGGTCTTGGGAAAACAATGCAGGAAATATTCAGGCCACGGCCCGTCAACCCCATGTTTTCGTCACGGGAGCACATGTGGACGCCTCAGATGGACATTTTTGAAACCCCGGAAGAGATTATGATCTGGGCAGAAATATCCGGCGTAGAGAAGGACAATCTGGATCTGGAAATCAACTCCCGGGCAGTAAAAATTTCCGGTATTCGCAGGGAAATATCCCGGGTATCCAACGGTACCTACCGACTCGCCGAAATCCAGTATGGCCGGTTCGAGCGCATTCTTTACCTGCCGTCTCCCGTAGACACGAAGGCGGTGTCGTCGACCTACACCAATGGATTGCTGAGAATCAGGATCGGCAAGCTCAGGCTGGACACGGTGCATCAGATCCCCATCAGCAGCGAATAATGTTTCTTCCATAGAAGGCCCGCATGCCGGAAAAGTGTATCCGAATGAACGGGCAGCCAAGAGGCTCACCCCATAAACACCCTTTAAGGAGGGCGTCATGCAAGATAAGCAACCATCGTTGGATTATAACACGGATAACATTCCGGACGTGCTTCCCATCCTGCCCCTTTTCGATGCGACCCTGTTCCCCAAAATGGTGTTGCCCCTGGTGGTGATGAAAGGTGAATCGGTCCGCCTGATCGATGAGGCCATGGCCAATGACCGCATGATCGGCCTGCTGGTGGCCAAGAAAAAAGAAAACGTGAAACCGAAACCCGAAGATGGTGACCTGGCCACCGTCGGCACCGCCGCCCAGATCCTGAAGATGGCCAAAACCGAGGACAACCGGATACAGTTGCTGGTTCAGGGACTGAGCCGCTTCCGCGTCAAGTCATTTCGCAAGGGCAAGTCCTATCTGGTGGCCGACGTGGAGCACTTACGCGATATCGACCACAAGGACAACGAGACCGAAGCCTTGATGGCAAACGCTATCAAACAGTTCGACCGTATCGTCCATCTGTCTCCGGGGTTGCCCCAGGAGATGGGATCCATGGCCACCTCCATCAAGGAACCCGGCACCCTGGCGGACATGGTGGCGTCCACGATCAACTCAACCCCCGAGGAAAAACAGAGGATTCTGGAGACCCAGGATTCCACCGAACGTCTCAAGGCCATCACCAAACTGCTTCACCACCAGCTGGAGATCCTGGAACTGGGCAACAAGATCCAGTCCCAGGTCAAGGGAGACATGGACAAACGCCAGAGGGAGTACTACCTGCGCCAACAACTAAAGGCCATTAAAGAGGAGCTGGGGGAGACCGATGAGGGCACGGTGGAGCTCGACGAATACCGGGCCAAGATCTCAGAGAAAGAGTTGCCGGAAGAGGCGGCCAAGGAAGCCGAACGGGAACTGGGCCGGCTCGGACGCATGCACCCCTCTTCGGCCGAGTACACGGTAGCCATGACCTACCTGGACTGGCTCACCGAGCTGCCCTGGAATGAGAGTACCGAAGACAACCTGGACATACAAAAGGCACGCAAGGTACTGGACGAGGACCATTTCGGCTTGGAAAAACCCAAGCGGCGCATCATCGAATACCTGGCCGTGAGAAAACTCAAGCCCGATTCCAAGGGCCCCATCCTTTGCCTGGTCGGCCCACCGGGTACCGGCAAGACCTCCCTGGGCAATTCCGTCGCCCGGGCCCTGGGCCGCAAATTTCACCGTATCTCTTTGGGCGGCGTTCGTGATGAGGCGGAGATCCGGGGACATCGACGCACCTACGTGGGTGCCCTGCCCGGCCGTATTGTTCAGGGACTGCGACGGGCCGGTTCCAACAACCCCGTCTTCATGCTGGACGAAATCGACAAGGTGGGTTCCGATTTCCGGGGCGATCCCTCTTCAGCCCTGCTGGAGGTGCTGGATCCCGAGCAGAACTTCTCCTTTTCCGACCACTACCTGGACGTGCCCTTCGACCTGTCCAAGGTCATGTTCATTACCACGGCCAACGTTCTGGACACCATCCCGTCGGCCCTGCAGGACCGCATGGAGGTGATCCAGCTGCTGGGTTATACGGAAGATGAAAAGGTCAAGATCGCCGCCCGCTACCTGATTCCGCGCCAGCGGGAAGCCCATGGCCTCAAGGCCAAACAAATCACCATCAATGCCGGCACGGTGCGCCGAATCATATCCGGCTACACCCGGGAGGCCGGTCTGCGGAACCTGGAGCGGGAGATCGCTACCATCTGCCGGGGTGTTGCCACCGGCATTGCCGAAGGCAAGATCAAGAAAGCCACCGTTAAGGTGAACGATGTGGCCAAATATCTGGGATTGATCAAGCTTCAGGCGGAAGCCAAGGTCCGCATGACCACCCCCGGCGTGGCCATGGGCATGGCATGGACCCCCACCGGAGGCGACTTGCTGTTCATTGAAGCCACGGCCATGAAGGGAAAAAAAGGCCTCACCCTCACCGGCCAGCTGGGAGATGTGATGAAAGAGTCGGCCACGGCGGCCCTGAGCTTCATCCGCGCCAACGCAAAGAAACTGGGCGTGGATGAAAATTTCTTCGACAAACACGACATTCACATCCATGTTCCCGCCGGCGCCATCCCCAAGGACGGCCCGTCGGCCGGCGTCACCATGTTTACGGCCCTGGTCTCCCTGCTGAAAAACAAGACCATCCATAAGGACCTGGCCATGACCGGCGAGATCACCCTGCGTGGCCAGGTGCTTCCCGTGGGCGGCATCAAGAACAAGGTGCTGGCCGCCCACCGGGCCGGCATCAAGACCATCCTTTTGCCCAAGTGGAATGAAAAGGACTTGGCGGACCTCCCCCAGAAAGTGCGCGACGACATCCGGTTTCATTTCATGGAGAAGATGATCGACGTGCTGAAAATCGCCATAAAGGAATAAGGAACGAATCCGTTGAGGGAGAAAGCGATACTTCGGGACAGCCACAGGGGGGCGTACAAACGCGCACAACGATTGCTGCCGCACCTGTGTGCCGTTGCCCTATTTCTTTTCCAGGCCTGCGTGTCCACACCGCCGGCTCCGCCGCCCACGCCCAAGGGCCACCCCAAGCCCTACCGGGTGGGCGGCACCTGGTATAAACCCATGCCCGACGCCAAGGGGTTCTCTCAGCGGGGCATCGCCTCCTGGTACGGTAAGAAGTTTCACGGACGAAAGACCTCCAGCGGTGAAGTCTACGACATGTACGCCATGACCGCCGCCCACAAGACCTTGCCCCTGGGCACCTGGGTGCAGGTCCGACGTTTGGACGGTGACAAACGGATTGTTGTCCGGGTAAACGACCGGGGGCCCTTTGTTCACGGCCGAGTCATCGATCTCTCCTACACCGCGGCCAAGGCGCTGGATATGTTGGGCCCCGGCACGGCCCGGGTGGAAGTCGTTGCCCTGGGCGAGCGACGCCAAACGGCCTCTGGCGACACCTTCGTGCCCATGGACTATTACAGCGGTGCATTCACCTTCCAGGTGGGGGCTTTTTCCAGCCGGGACAATGCGGAGCGTCTGCAGGCCGAAGCTGGACCGTACCTTCACCAATGCGCACGTCACGCCCTATGATCGCGGCGATACCGTCTTCTACCGGGTTCGCGTGGGTCGCTGCAACGACCTCGAAGCCGCCGTAAAGTATGAGCAGCGCCTGGCCGATAACGGGTACCCCGATGCCTTCATCGTGGCCGAATAAAACCGTATTTTTAGACCGTGACGGCGTCATCAACGTGGACTCGCCCGGGACCGTCCTGGTCAAAACCGGCAACGGAAGCAGCGCCATCCAAACGCTCGAAGAAACCGGCCGCTCATCCGATCACGTGGCCGCCGACCTGGATCATGCGGCATGATGGATCCTCGATCATTACAGATAACAGGCAACGCCCATGCCCCCCATTTCGGAAATCACCCTGGCCGGCCGCATCGAGCGGATCACCTATTACAACCGGGAGAATCACTTCACCATCGCCCGGTTGCGTTCCGATGAAAACCGCCGCACCATAACCATCAAGGGCACCATGCCCGATCCCAAGGTTGGGGAGTCCATAGAGGTCCGGGGTCGCTGGGAAACCCACGCCCGCTATGGGCAGCAACTCAAATTCTCGGTCTTCAAGGGGCTGTTGCCGGCCACGGTAGACGGTATCCGCAGCTATCTGGAATCCGGCTTCATCAAGGGTGTGGGTCCCCGGCTGGTGGACCGGATCATCGGCCATTTCAAGGCCGATACCCTGTCGGTGATCGAAACGGACGCGGACCGGCTCACCGAGGTGACCGGCATCGGCAAGAAGACCGCGCGGCGCATCGCCGAGACCTGGCGATCCCAGCATGCCGCCGGGCGGCTGATGCGCTTTCTGGAGGAAACCGGCGTGGATACCGCTTACGCCGCCCGCCTGCTGCGCGAGTATGGCAGTAATGTGATCGACATTCTGTGCAACGACCCATACCGGGTGGCCGAAGACATTCCCCGAATCGGTTTTCGCATCGCCGATGCCATCGTGCGGCATGCCGATACGCCGGTGGATGAAATGGATCGGGCCAGGGCCTGCATCTTCCACCTGTTCGAACAGGCCGTTGACCAGGGGCACGCCTATATCGCGCAGGACCAGCTCTTCGACCAGTGCCGGGCGGGCTTCGATATCGGTGCGGAAACCGGTGCGGCCGCCCTGGACCACCTGGTTCAAGCCGGCGAATTGGTGGTGGCGGACGACGCGGATGCCCCCCTGGTTTTTCCCAGGTTGCTCCACCAGGCCGAAACCACTATTGCCCGGCGTATCACGGCCATGCAAACCATCCCCCCGGCCGAGAGGCCATCGGACAGCCATTTGATTACCGAGGAAGTACTGCAACGGCTGTCCATCACCCTTTCCACCCAGCAGGAGGAGATCCTTTCACGGATGCTGGCCCACAAGGTATCCGTGATCACCGGCGGTCCCGGAACCGGCAAAACCACGTTGACACGCGCCATCACGGCCGTCATGGAACGACTGGGACACCGGGTGATGCTGGTGGCACCCACGGGCCGGGCCGCCCGGCGACTCTCCGAAGTGACCGGCCGGCCGGCGGCTACCCTGCACAAGGCCCTGGGGTACAACCCGGCCGACGGCCGGTTCGAGCACAGCGAAGACGACCCCCTGGCGGCCGATGTGGTTGTCGTGGACGAGGCATCCATGGTGGATACCCTGCTTATGGCGCAACTGATTCGGGCCGTACCAGTGACCGCCAGCCTCATCCTGGTGGGGGATGTGTTCCAGCTTCCCTCGGTGGGGCCGGGGAACGTGCTGGCGGACCTGATCCGTTCCCAAAGGATTATGACTTTCGAACTGACCGAAATTTTCCGCCAGGACGAGCAGAGTTCCATCGTGGTTAACGCCCACCGGGTTCGCAACGGCCGGTCGCCGGTCATGGTGCCGCCCGACGACCCCGATGCCCTGTCCGAATTCTATTTCATGGAACAGGCCGATCCCGAACGGGTGGTCCAAACGGTGGTCAAACTCTGCCAACAGGAGATTCCCCGTTATTTCCGGCTGGATCCCATCCACGACATTCAGGTGCTCACCCCCATGCATCGCGGCCCGGTGGGCACACTTAACCTGAACCGCGTGCTCCAGACGGCCCTGAACCCTGCCGGCGAACAGGTGGTGGTGATGGGCAGCCGTTTCAAGGTGGGCGACAAGGTGATGCACCTGCGCAACAACTATCGCAAAGAGGTGTTTAACGGGGAGATCGGCATCATGAACATCGTCGATCCTAAAAAAGAACGCGCCGAGGTGGACTACGACGGGCGGAAGGTGTCCTACGACTTCGTGGAACTGGACGAATTGACCCTGGCCTATGCCATCTCCGTTCATAAATCCCAGGGATCGGAATACCCGGCGGTGGTGATCCCTTTGCTCACCCAGCATTACATCATGCTCCAGCGCAATCTGCTCTACACGGCGCTGACCCGCGGCAAACAACTGGTGGTGATGGTGGGCGCCGAAAAGGCTCTGAACATAGCCTTGCGCAATGATCGCCCCGGGCAGCGTCGCTCCATGCTGGCCCGGCGGTTGAACCCGGAAATCGGACAATTAGCGGATTAAAGGATTGGCGCATTGCGGGATCAAAAGATTGGAGAAGCGGGTTCCGACCCTGCTCGCTTTCATCAACCCGCTATGAGCCTTCCGGATCGGGAGGTTTCGGAGGGACCGGGAACTTAAAAAAATTGATCCCCTGGGCTTTCAGGGTCTCCTCCTCCGTGGGCGTACTGACCCCACGGATGTTTCTGGGTTCGGAGACACCAAAATGAATCTTCAGTGCTTCTTCGGCAAAATCAGCGCCCACGTTGTCGAAATTCTTGTCCACATAGTCGACGATCCGTTTGCTCAGTGCCGCCACATCCGGATTTGCGCCGGGCTTGAGGGGAATCATGTCGGATGACCCCCTGATGGCAAACGTCGAGGGTATTTTGGAAACGGCGGTATCCTCGCAGATCGGACAGGCAATCAGCCCCTCTTTTTTCTGCCGGTCAAATGATTTGCTGTCTTCAAACCACCCTTCGAACTGGTGGCCGTTTCCGCATTGTAGGTCGTACGCGATCATAGATTCTTCACCTGCCTGTTTCCGTTAGGCTTTTCCGGTTATCACAGGGGGTGCCGTTTGAAAAGAAATTATTGACAGATGCTTGTTTTTCAACTCAAAATAGGCTCATTTTATTCATGCACTTGAAACAACCTTACCGTAAATGGAGTGTGAATTGGTTATGAAATATCTGAACGTATGCTTCTGGATGGTTCTAATAGGGCTGTTGATCCCTGCGGCAGCCGGTGTCGCGGAAACCGTTTATGTGTCCGAAGACTTTGAAATTACCATGCGGACCGGCCCGGGAACAGGCCACAAAATCATTTCACTGGTCCGAAGCGGGAAAGCACTGGAGATTCAGGAAAAAGGTGAAGATTGGTCCCTGGTACGCATGCGCAATGGCAAAGAGGGCTGGGTGCTCAATCGCTATCTCACCGCCAACCAACCCTGTGCCATGGTATTGCAACGGGTCAGACAGGATTACGACGTGCTGGTCGCCAAGTTCACGGACATGAAGAAAAATTTTAACGAACTCAACGCGCAAAAAAAAGTCGCCGACGCCGACTTGTCCCAGAGCCGACAGGACCGCGACGAACTCAGCGCCGCATACACAACATTGAAGAAAGACGCTTCTGAATTCTTGAAGCTGAAAAAGCGCCACCAGCAGGTGGCCGCCGACTTGGAAGCTGAGAAAACCCGGTCGGCCAAACTGGATGAGGAAAATATGCAGATGAAGCGCAACCGCATCATCCAGTGGGTACTCACCGGCGGCGGGATCATGCTGCTAGGCTTTTTTATCGGGCTCTTCAGCTCCAGTCGGCGAAAATCACGATCGTCTTTGTACTAATATGGTCACAAAAACTGATTTTCTGATTATTGGCAGCGGAATCGCCGGGCTGATGGCTGCCCTCAAGGTGGCCGACAGCGGTACGGTGGCCATCGTGACCAAAAAACAGGCCGTGGACAGCAACACCAACCTTGCCCAGGGCGGTATCGCCTCCGTCTTCGACCGACAGGATTCCTTCGACCTGCACATCCGGGATACCTTGGATTCCGGCGACGGCCTGTGCAACCTGGATGTGGTAAAACAGGTGGTGGTCGGTGGTCCCGAGCGAATTCGGGAATTGATGGCCATCGGCGTCAGCTTTAACACCGACCGTGATGCTCCGGTGGATAATGGCAACGCATCCTTTGACCTGGGTCGGGAGGGCGGGCACTCATGCAACCGCATCGTCCACGCCCACGACATGACCGGCCGGGAGGTGGAGCGGGTGCTGCTGGAACGTGCTCGGCAGCACCGCAACATCCGTTTTTATGAAAACTACATGGCCGTCGACCTGATCACCTTATCCACCCGCATCAAACGCGGGATGATCACCACCACCCACGAAGACTATTGCTGCGGGGCCTACGTCCTGGACCACCAATCGCGCCGGGTCAAGACCTTCGGCGCCACCATCACCCTGTTGGCCACCGGCGGTGCGGGCAAGGTCTACCTGTACACCAGCAACCCGGACATCGCCACCGGCGACGGCATTGCGATGGGATATCGAGCCGGTGCCGCCGTGGCCAACCTGGAGTTCGTCCAGTTTCATCCCACCTGCCTCTACCACCCGGCAGCCAAGAATTTTCTCATCTCGGAAGCGGTACGCGGCGAAGGGGGCCGTCTCCTGGATGCCGACGGCAACTCGTTCATGGAGCATTACGACCCCAAAAGGGACCTGGCCTGCCGAGACGTGGTGGCCCGGGCCATCGACACCGAACTCAAGCGCAGCGGCCAGGACAGCGTCTTTCTGGACATCTCTCACAAACCGGCGGGCCTGGTGACCGGCCGTTTTCCCAACCTGTATGAAAAATGCCTCTCCTTCGGCATCGACATGACCCGGGAACCGATCCCCGTGGTACCGGCTGCCCACTACATGTGCGGCGGCGTGGTCACGGACATGTTCGGCCGCACGGACATCAACCGTCTCTATGCCTTGGGCGAGACCGCTTGCACCGGCCTGCATGGCGCCAACCGCCTGGCCAGCAACTCCCTGCTGGAGGCCCTCGTCTACGCCGACACCGCCGCCCGCCAGGCCGTTCAGGACCTTGCCGGAAACGAAAAGGCCACCTTTCCCGACATTCCGGACTGGGACGACGTGGGGACCACCGACAGCGATGAACAGATCATGGTCAGCCATAACTGGGATGAGATCCGACGCCTCATGTGGAACTATGTGGGCATCGTTCGCTCAGACAAACGCTTGGCCCGGGCCCAGCGCCGCATCGACACCATCCAGAACGAAATCCGTGAGTACTACTGGAATTTCAAAGTCTCACCCGACCTCATCGAACTTCGCAACCTCGCCACCGTGGCCGAGCTGATCATCAAATGCGCCACCCACCGCAAGGAGAGCCGCGGCCTGCACTACAATATCGGCTACCCGAAAAGAGACGACCGCCGCTGGAAAAAGGACACGGTGATTCGCCGACAGATTGTGGGATAGGTTCTTAGATGAGGCCTCGGCGATTCGGTTACTTGGTGAAGGAATGGGTCCGGCGGCGTCGTGAAATTATTGGAACAGCTTACCCAATCCGGAAGCCCGATGAACACGCCGTTTCACCGATTCCACCATCAAGTCCAAACGCGATCCAACCAGGGTGAAGCGGCGGCGGGAACGGGTGATCGCCGTATAAATCAGTTCGCGGGTCAATACCGGGCTCATGCGATCCGGAAAGGCCATCACCGTGTGGTCAAATTCAGAACCCTGGGACTTATGAACGGTCATGGCATAAACGGTGTCAATGTCGTTGAGACGAGACGGCAGCACTTTCTTTAATGCGCCATCGGCCATCGGAAATACCACTTTCAGGCGTTTTCGCGCCGGGTCGTGATCATCGCTGACGGGCATCACGATCCCCGTATCCCCATTCATCAAGCCCAGGCCATAGTCATTGCGGGTGACCATTACCGGTCGGCCGGGGTACCAACCATCGGTGGCGCTGATGAGCCCGGTACGGTAAAGCAGATCGGCGACTTTTTCGTTCAACCGTTCCACCCCCCAGTTGCCCTTGCGCAATGGCGACAGCAATTGAAATCGGTTGAAATCATCCAGCACCGCGTGCAGCCAGTTATCTTCCAGCGAATTGGCTTGAACACCGGCCATGATTCGTTCCAGGTAGCTGCGATACCCCATTGTTTTACCCGAAGCATTGGAACGGACAGTACCATCGTCATGACCGTTTAGCACCAATTGCGCAAACCGCCGATCGTCATCGGTTGGTATTACGACCTGGGCAATATCGCCAAACCCCCGATTCCAGACGGCCGCGACTTGTCCCGGATCCCCGGCGTTAACGGCACGTGCCAAGGCGCCGATACCGCTATCTTCACCAAAACGATGACTCTTTTGCAATACGACAATATGCTGATCCAACACGGTTCCGTTGCCCCTAAAGGCCGCCAGCGAATATCCGGTATGCTGTTCGATCCATGCGGATGTCTCCGGCAGATAGCCGGACCGGTCCACATGGCGGCAGAGGTCACCCAGTACCGATCCGGCTTCCACGGAAGCCAGCTGATCTTTATCACCAAGCAGGATGAGACGGGCGTCGGTGGGTATGGCCGCCAGGAGTGCGGCCATCATTTCCAAATCGATCATCGAGGCTTCATCCACGACCAATAGATCAACGTGCAACCGGTTTTGTGAATGGTAGACGAAGTGGCGGGTATCCGGCCGACGGCCCAGCAAGCGATGCAAGGTTGTTACTTCAGCGGGCATCGCCTCTCGCAGACCTTCAGGCAACTTACCGACCGCATGGCCAATGGACTCGGTCAACCGTGCCGCCGCCTTACCCGTAGGCGCTGCCAGGCGAATCCGCAATTTTCGCCCCTGCTCCAGCGCCAACGCCTGTAAGAGGAAAAGCAGATGAACGACCGTGGTGGTTTTGCCGGTGCCGGGTCCGCCGGAAATGACACTGAACGCACTCTTTGTTGCGATGGCGGCGGCCACACTTTGCCAGTGCACATCGGTTTTGGCCTGTTCGCAAGGGTTGCGCAGTGGGGCGAACAGCTTATCCAAAAGGGCCGCCAGGTTAGCGGGCGCGGGCAGCCGATGCCGCATCCGGTCCAAAATGCGCTGCGCCACACGTTGGGTGTAGTTCCAGTAACGGCGAAGGTATAAACGACCGTCATTCAACACCAGGGGCGTGTTCCCGGCGCCTTTGGCAACCAGTGCCGAGTCGCACAGGCATCGCTCCCAACGCTCCAGGGAAATACCTTCAAACAGCGTTGCGGGTTTGACAAGAAGCGGGCCGCCCAGCTCACCTTCCGGTGGTAACGACAGGGTTTCATCCGGTTGGGCCAGCACCATATGCAAATCCAGACAAACATGACCGCGTCCCAGTTGGTGACTGGCCAAGGCCGCCGCGAGCAATACTAGATCGGCGCTGTCCGGCCGTTGCTCCTTCAGGAAGCTCACAAACGCCCGATCCAACCATCTTAACCAGCCACGTGCGATCCAGTCATCAAGCAGGTTAAACAGGTTTTCAGGCAGCATGGTCGTTCTCCCGTCCGGAAAAGCAGTCATCCAGTTGTTCGATCAGCCGCCAGGGGGGTTTGTCGACGTAAGTGCCTTGGCCATTGGCGTTAAGGCCACGCAGAAATACGTATACCGCTCCGCCCATGTCCCGCCGGTAGTCATAATCCGGCAATCTGGCTTTTAACAACCGGTGCATGGCCAGGGTATACAGCACATATTGCAGGTCGTAGCGGTGTTCCAGCATGGTATCGGCCATGGACGTTGCCCCATAGGCCTGCTCGTCTTCTCCCAGGTAATTGGACTTATAGTCCACCACGTAGTAGCGCCCCTGGTGGCAGAAAACCAAATCGATAAAGCCTTTAAGCATGCCGTTGACACTTAATTTTTCCAGCGGTGGGCGCGCCGCCCCCGGCATGATGCCGGCCGTTACCGCACGATCCAGCATGCGGGTGTCTACGTGATGGGCGGCAAAAAGAAATTCCAGCTCCGGCTGATAGTTGCCGGCCGTCAGTTGGGACAGGGCCACCGTTTCCTGAGCGTCGGGCAAGACGAACGGCGTTTGTACAAGATGCCGCAGCCAATCGGTCAGCATCTCGGTCCATTCGTCCCATCCACGGCGTTTGCAAAGTGGTTCAAGGGCGTCATAAACCCGTTGCCGATCACGGGCCAACTGATCAAAGCCTTCATCGGCCGCCCACTCCAACAACCCATGCAGAAACGTTCCCGGTTGGGGCCCACGGGGAAAGTGGTGAATTGACCGGGGTGCCGGCATCGTTTTCGGCGCAACGGGCGAGTCAATACCAGCCTCTTGCAACTGATCTTCAACAGCCGAATAAGACACGTCGGCATGCACTTTCTGGGAATTGTCTTCCGGATCGGTTTCGGCCACCTTGCCGGAACCGGCCAGGATACCGGAATAGCTTGCAATCCACCAGTCGGATGGCACTTGACGGCTAAATTTTAGGGCGGGTTCCAGCTTCGTCTCTGCCGTCCGTGACGCATAAACATCGCCATTTGCTTCGGGCAGCGGTAAGATGTCGATATGTCGGCAATTCCCTTTCAAATGGGCCAGTTTTTCGGACAACCTGAGGGTCGGAATCGGCGCTTGCGCCGATAAGAGGTAGCCCAGACCGGAGAGATGGATTTTGCTGCTTTCCCCCTTGGCGGTGGTTCGGCCCATCACCCCGATACCCAACCAGCAGGCGAATTGAGGACGGGTCACCGCCACATAGAGCAGCCTCAGGTCTTCAGCCAGTCGTTCCCTGTCCGCCGCTTCCAGGTCTTGATCGTCAGGATTCAGGGTCAGCTTCAGCCGGCCCTGCCCATCATGGTATTTGACCACGGGAGAGTTGCGTTGGGTTACTTGGCGAAAGCTGCAAATAAAGGGCAAAAAAACCAACGGGTATTCCAACCCTTTGGATTTATGAATCGTTATCACCCGGACCAGATCGTCGTCGTTTTCCAGTCGCAGGATTTGCGACTCAGAATCGCCACCGGGTTGCTGGATCTGCTCTGCCAGCCAACGAATCAATGCCGGCGCGCCATTCAATCCGCCGGCCTCTTTTTGCAGCAATTCCGCCAGATGGAGCAGATTGGTCAAGGACCGCTCGCCGCCGATGGTGGAGATCAGGCGTGCCGGCACACCAAATTCCTGGAGCAACGCCCGTAGCATGGGCAACACCCCCTGACGTTGCCAGAGCCGTTGATATCCGGAGAATCGATCAACTTCAGCATCCCAGGCCATTTCATCCCGGTTCAAATGGTCCAGCCGGGTCAGGGACAGTTTCAGAATCGGCGTCGCCAGAGCGGCCTTCAGAACACCTTCCTGCCTGGGCCGGCAACAGGCCCGCAGCAGGTAAAGCATCTCCCTGGCTTCGTTACTTTCAAAAATGGAATCCTTATCGGAAAGATAAACACTTCGTACCCTGCGTTTATCGAGTGCGTGGCGAATGGCTTTGGCTTCATTGACATCCCTTACCAAGACAGCAACGTCTGCCGGACGCAGTGCCGTCAGCGGGCCGCCGGGTTCCTGGAACCCCGCCCGGGGCGGCCGGCGTTGGGCCAGATTTAACAAGCGCACGATTTCAGTGGCGAAGGCGTCGGCCATCCGGCTCAGATAACCCGTGTCACCGGTTTTCGGGACCGGATCGCTCTGTGGCAATTGCCACCAATGCATGCTTTTTAGAGACTCGCCATCGATCATGAACTGCACGCTGCGCCCCTGAACGGCGACGGTATCAAAGGGGATTTGATCCTCGAATAAAAATGCACCCCGTGGATGCTTGGCAGCCGTGTTGAACATCCGGTTGACCGATTGCACCATGCCTTCGGTGGAGCGGTAGTTTTTGCCGAGCGTATAGTGCCGCCCGGCGGTTTTTCGACGGGCGTTTAAATAAGTGTGGATATCCGCGCCGCGAAAGGCATAAATCGCCTGCTTGGGATCACCGATCATCAACAGACCGGTATCTTTGTGACCGAGATAAACTTTGCTGAAAGCGGCGTATTGCACCGGGTCGGTGTCCTGAAATTCATCGATGAGGGCCACCGGAAACTGTTGTCGAATGACCTGCGCCAGCCGATCATTTCCCGGTCGTTGCAACGCGTCGTTGAGGCGGGTCAGCAAATCATCGTAACCCATCTGGCCGCGGCGTTTCTTCTCCTGTCCAAACCGCCGGTCAATATCTTGGGCGGCATGGCTGAAAAGCGCGGTATCAACGTTCAGCCTTTCCAGTTGCTCCTGTAATCGCTCGAAAATGCCATAAGCGGCATGTTCAGGCACAGACTTGTTTTTGTTTAGGCCCGCCGCCAGTCCCGCATAAGAGAGTTTCTCCCGCGCCTGTGGGTCGGGCAACGGCCCGTCGTCTATTGCCCAGCAGCTAAGCTGCGCCAGCCATTTGGTCAGCGAGGTCAGGCGGTATTTGTTGCCGTTAAGTGTTTTGTCGGCCTGGGCCTGTCGCAACCGTTCAAGGGCGGGATCAAGATCCGCAGCCCATCTTTGGCGGGCCTCCTCAATGGCCTGCCGGCGCTGTTCAAGCATGGCAAAAGGATCCGCTGCAACGCCTGATTGCACCTTGAGCAAAGGCCGCACCTTGTCCAATAATGCTTGTGGGGTATCACAGTGGATCAACGCCAAGAGCGCTGCCAGAGTCTCCGGCGGTTGGGGATAAAAATTGGAGCGCCAGTAGTCACAGGCAGCCGCTTCCAACAAATCCTGATCATTGGGTTCCAGTTCCAGGTCAAACAGATTCCTGCTGTCGAAGGCGTGCTGTCGCAGCATCCGCTGGGACCAGCTGTGAATGGTATAAACGGCGGCTTCGTCCATCCATTGCGCGGCCTGATCCAACACCCTTGCCTGATCGAGCCATTTGTCTGCAGGAAATTCGTTTCGTAAGTCGTGAAGGTAATTATCACCATCACCCGTTTCTCGAAAAAACGCCGCGGCCCGGGCGAGTTGCCTACGGATGCGGTCACGCAGCTCTTGTGTCGCCGCATTGGTAAAGGTCACCACCAGAATTTCCGGTGGGATCAGTGGCCGACCATGGCTGTTTTCACCACCGTGGCCCAACACCAGCCTTAAATATAAGGCGGCGATGGTGTAGGTTTTTCCGGTGCCGGCACTGGCTTCAATCAAACGGGTGCCATGCAAAGGCAAGGTCAGCGGATCCAGTTGATCGGTCATGCCGATGGCCCCTTCTCGAGAGTTTGGACCAACGGCGCATAGAGTTTCCAGGCCAATTCGTCAAAATGATTGTCTTCGGCGTTCCAGAGGGTCTCAAAATCAGGATAGCATCTCTTCAAATAGATGCCGTCGCCATATCCCAGCTCCCCCGGATAGTTATACCCATCGCCTTGATACGCCTTGCGGGCAGCGGCTTGCGCTTTTTGCTGTAACCCCTCCCGGTCACTTGAAAGCAATATAGCCAGATAAGCCAGGGCCGTTTTTGCCGTGACGGGCAGCGGCAGCTGCAGGCCAAGCCACCATTGGCCGACGATCTCGGTTAGCCATGCCTGTGCGATTTTTCTATCCACCGGCGGCAACTCCGCGCGGCCGTCAGGGGCAACCAGATAACTGGTCAGGGCCAGGCCTTGCGCACAACCCGCCAGATGCTTTATCCATAGGCCGATCAGGGCGTGCCGCCTCGCGACCTTTCTTTTTTGATCCATCATTGTCAGGGGATAAAACTCCCAGCGCGCATAGCTCGAAGATGCCGATGCGTCCGGTGGGTCGGTAACAGCGCGCCGCAAGCCGTCCAGCCAATCTTCCAATGCTTCACAAGCGCATCCCGGAAGCCGGACGGGCAAACGTATTTCAACGACTTCGGTCACACTCACCCAATGCACACCCAGATCGTGATGCTGCTTCAGCATGTGCTGAACAGGCTCGACCAGCTGTGCGGCCGATAGTTCACCAAAGCCGTTTAGGGGCAGTTCACCGGTGCGTCGCAAGCGTTCCGCGGCCTGGGCCACGGCATCAGCGCTTTTTGCAGGCTGAGCGGCCAAACCGGCATCGAGCAATTGCAGGCCTAAGCCAAAGGGGGCCAGGTTGTCCAGGGTAAACGGTTCCTGGTTCTTGGTGGTCACATCGATATCATCAAAGTAGATGTTCAAACGCTGGTTAAAAAAGCCCTTTACCGGATTTTTAAGAAATCGGATCAGCCGATTCAGCCGCAAGCCACCTTCAAATGTGGGTGTATCCAGGCGAATCTCATCACTTGGAGCGGCCTGCCGGTCAAGAACGGCACGCCATTCGTGGGCATAGGTGAACAGGTGTGGTGGCCGCTGCGCCTGGAAGTAGCTTTTGCTAAACGGTTGCAATGGGTGCAGGCAGGTTAACTGATCAAGTAAGCGGTTACCCGCCGTTTCGGTATCCGGTGCCGGTCCCGCAACCCGCCAGCCGGCCGCCAGATAGTCCCGCAACTGTCCGATCAGGACCGATGGCATGCGCTGACTGTTGTCCTGTACACTGCGGCCGATGGAACTGATATAGAGTTTTTTGCGGGCCGAGAGCAGTGCCTCAAGGAACAGATAACGATCATCTTCCCGTCGGGAGCGATCACCGGGGCGGTGGCGTCCGGGACCGGACATCAGGTCAAAATCAAGCGGCGCAAAGCTGCGGGGATACTCTCCATCGTTCATTCCCAGCAGGCAAACCACCTTAAAGGGAATGGCCCGCATTGGCATCAGGGTGCAAAAATTGATCATGCCGGCCAGAAACCGCTGGGACACACTGGCGTCTTTGACGGCGCCAAGCAAGGCTTCACGAACTACCGGAAGTGGTAACGCATCTTCCAAGCCGGCATCGTCGCAAGCGCTTAGCCATAGTTCCAGCACCTCTTCCACGCGATTTCGGGTGAGCCGATCATGATGGTTCGTCGGAAGAAAAAAATCGTCCATCAGGCTCAGGATGCGCGCGCGCCACGCTTGGGCCGTGGCCGGTTGACTGAACGTTTGCCAATACGTTTCCAGTTGCTCCAGCATAACCGCCAAGGGGCCGATAAGGGCAGCTTCCAGGCCGCCGATTTCATCATAGGGTTCAATCTCCAGCCAGGGGTCGCCGGCCCCCACGGCATATCCCAGCAACATGCGTCGCAAACCAAACCGCCAGGTGTTTTGTTCAATCCCGGCGGGCAGATCAAAATCCCGGCGCTGCCGGGCGCTCAATCCCCACCTTATACCGGCGCCTTGAATCCACTGATGCAACTTGGGCAGACTANCTTCGTTCAGTCCAAAACGCTCACGAAAAGCGGGAACCTCCAGCAGATCCATCAGATCGCCGGCAGCCATTCGTGATGACGGCAGGTGGAGCAGTTTCTCCAGCGCCTGCACCATTGGGACACTGGTTTGTTCGGGCCGGTCTGCAATCCCAAATGGGATATGCCGTGGGTCGTGGGGCGGCAAATTTCCGAATACCGCTTCGATATGGGACGCATAGGTTTCGATGTCCGGCGTCATAACAATAACATCTTGAGGATTCAAACCAGGAATCCGGTCGAAGAAAGATAACAGCTGATCATGCAAAATTTCCACTTCACGCTGTCGGCTATAGGCCAGTTGAAAGCTAATGGACTGATCTTGCGGCGATACGGACTGTTTTTCTTCATCGACGCCCGGCAGTGGCCGTAAGTCCAGTATCGCCTGCTGCACCTGCTGCAGNAAACTGGCCGGTCGGCCCTTTGGGGCGAAATCGCTGAATAGATCGATTTCGGCAAAACGTTCCCGGTATTCATCCGGTTGGTCATAGCCATAAAGAAGACCGATATAATCGCGCCCCTGCTTGGCCCAGGCGGCCAGCAAAGGGTTGACATGCTGATGNAGCAACTCCGGACACATATTTTCCAGGGAAGGGGATTTGCGTCGGTGGCGGGCGTGCGCAATTCGCAAAAGCTCCCGGTCTTCAATGGTATCAGCCCAGTAGTGTTTACAGGGGTTGTGGACAAACATCAGCACCTGGCTATGCCGGGAAATGGCATGCAGCGCTTCCAAGGCCTGTTGGGGCAGGGAGCTAATGCCGAAAACGATCACCCGGCGNGGCAGATCCGTNGGTCGTTTCGTCGAGCTTTCTGCGGCCNCCATAAAACGCTGGTGCAAGCTGGACCGGCTGGCACCGCGCTGTTGCTCAGGGACGTCTGCTTGTATTTGACGCCAAAGTTCTGCCTGCCAGGTCTGCTCCGGCGGCAATTCAACCACGGCGCCACCGGCATTTCGCAGCTGGTCCAATCCTGAAAGCCAGTCCCTAAGCCAATCGGCCCGGTAAACCTGATACTGGTCGAACAGATCCGCGAGGTGACAGGCCAATTGGTATCGTTTGCGCAGGTCATCGTCATCGGCCAGATATTGATTAAGCGGTGCAAACCAGTCATTCGACGACAAAGACGGCAACAGCCGCAGCAAACGCCAGACCAGCCGAACCTTATCATAAGGGGACTCGTCAGGGATCTCCTCAGCGCNCAGAACGGCGCGGTAGGCACGCCACAAAAAACGTGCAGGCAACTGAATATCCACCGCAGCGCTGATACCACAGCCGTTATCTTGTGCCAAGGCCAGCTTGAGCCATTGGGCCATCCCATTGCTCTGAACGATGAACAATTCATTTTCCAGCGGCTTCAGGGGATGCTTGCTGATCCACCGGACGGCGACTTTCCGCAACGCTTCCATACGATTTGAATGAATAATCGAAAGACCGGGAGGTATAACCTGCTCGCCTGATGCTGCCTGAGTANCCACTTAGAATCTCAATCCTGAAATTTGGTCTTTGTTATTAATTTGAAAATTGTTGTTTCCGAATGATCCGGGTCAGGGATGGGNACTACTTAACAGGCAAGCCCAGCGTAAATGGCCTGGGCCTTTTCCAGGGCGGTCACATCATCGATGCCCATGGTTTCAAATTCGTCGTCAACCACGTGAAACCCAACTCTTTTTCGATCCTTCACCATGAATTCGATCAGGTCGGTAAAAAAAAACTCTTCGACATCGGTCATCTGGCCGTTAATCAATTTTTTAACGATCTGCGGCCGGGAGGCCAGGATGGGAAGGTATCGTGTCAGCGCCGACTTACGGACCGCGTAGATCCCGGAATTACAGACCGTCAGTAGATCCTGCTGCCGGGCTGGGTAATCTTTCCAGTATTTCCATTCGGTAATTTTCCTCACTCGTCCATCTTCGATTTCCAGCACCCCGTATTGTTTCTTATTTTGCGGTAAAAAACCAAGGACCATCAGGTCATGGGTGCCGAGACCGTCAACCAGGTTATTGTAGGTCCACTTTTTAACGAAGGGAACATCGCCCATGGTGATGATCACCCACCGGACGGGTTGTGCGGCCAGGAAATTCCCGGCAGCAAGAATGGCGCCGCCGGTGCCGTTGAGCACCGGCTGCTCGCAATAGGCGGCGCCGGTGTCCCGCGTGGTTGCCATGACCTGGTCTTTGCAGTGGTTGACGATCAGCGCCTTGGGTCCGTCAGGCAGATTTTCCATCAGGTGCATGATAAGGGGATGGTGGCCGCTAAACACGGAACTGCCGGGCGTTAAGGGCAACAGGGTTTTGCTCCCCGNATAACCTTTCATTCGGCTTCCTCTTCCCGCTGCCATAATAATTGAAGCAACACGTGAATCAGTATCCGACCGAGTCATGANATTTCACTTTCTTTAGGGTTGGTTTGCCGAGGCCTTACAATCGGTAGACTCTAAAAAAAGTCGCATTTCAGACGGCTTCGTAAAAAATCCGAATCGATAGGCCTGATCCGGGTTATAAAGTGAAATTTCAGCGCTGTCCATAGCGGCAATGAAAATTTCCACGATCGACGATAGGTGATTTGTCAATGCCTTAAGGGTTTCAGCGCGGACGGCTCTCGAGGCCCCCATTGCAAGCATGGTGGCGGCGAATACGTCGTCATTGGGTTCTTTGTCGAACCATGGTGGCTGCCGCCTCGATGGGTCGAGGCGGGATCATCCGCCGTGCAGCACCTTGAGTTTGGCGTCGATCAATTGCTGGTGAGAAAGGCGCAGCAGGTTGGACAGTTTTTTCATCAGATAATGCTCATATTTATCCATTTTACCATCGACATAGACGATCTGCCACAGTCGTTCGATCAGTTTTTCTTTTTGATCGACGCTGTATTGATCATTGATGACCCGGGCGAACTGCCACAAATCGACACTCTCTTCCAACTCACGATTCGCTTCTTCGATCAGGGCGTCGGAATGCTTGCCGGAAAGGCCATATTTATCCTTTAAGATGGAAAGCACATGGGCTGTCTCCTGTTCAGTAAAGGTGTCATCGATGCGCCCCATTTCCAGAAACAGGGCACAAACCGCCACAATCGCATCCCGTTCATTGTCCTGGACGGATTTCACCTTACCGTTTTCGGTGGTGGTGCTGAAAATGAGTTTGAAAATTTCGATCATCGGTTACGCTCCTGAACTTGGGTTGGCTCCAACTATCTCTGAATGCGTCACTCGGATTGCGTCAGCATCAAAAGCAGACCCTATTTACATCGTGGCGTGTGCAAACTGCTGCGACTCGCATCCGGATGGACCGGAACAGATAAAGGGCGTTAGGCACCGGGTCTATAGGCTTGATTCCGACCTTGTCTCGATTCACGCTTTTCGAATCAGAAACGAGGATATATCATTCAACCAGATGTCTTTACAATAAAAAATACATGTTCAAGGCTGTAACAAGGCGCATTCGCCGGCGCATATCGAGATATGTAACCGGCGGATGGAACGAAGGTGACGGATACACAGGCAAGAAAGATGGGGAATTATTTTTTCCAGGGCCCTTAAACACGACTCCGCACGACTATCGATTAAAAGCCTTGCCATTGAAATGAAATTACGTTAATTACGTATAATATTTACGTACAATATGTCACGTCAGGAGCGTAACGCCATGGAGAACCCCTTTTCATTTTCGGGAATCGTGGACGACCCGGCGTTTTGCAATCGCGAGAAGGAGCAGGCAGAGCTCACCCGGTTGATTAAATCCTCTCAGAACGTCCTTCTTTTTTCTCACCGCCGCTTCGGCAAGACCTCACTCATCCTCAAGGTGTTCAAACAACTGACGGGCATCACGCCGATCTATATCGACCTGTATGGCACAACCAGCATCCCGGATTTCATCCGTTCGGCGCTGACCGGCATCAGCACGGCCGAACCCAAAATCAAACGCCTGATGCAACTGGTNCGCGAAACCATTACCGGCTTCAGCGTCAATTTCAGCATAGACCCGGTTACCGGCCTGCCNGCGGCAGTTCCCCAACTGGCCCCGGGCCAGAAAGCAATCCCGGTAGAGGAGGTCTTCCGGNTGGCCGAGGCGGTATCTGCGAAAAGGAAGATCGCCATCGCGTTTGATGAATTCCAGGAGGTGGCCCGTTATGGCGGCGAGCCCTTTGAAAAGCAGTTGCGCAAGTGCATTCAACAGCACCGGAACATCGCCTATGTCTTTGCCGGCAGCCAGAAACACCTGATCACGGATATGTTCAACAACGCCAAACGGGCGTTTTATCGCCAGGCCGCCAGTTTCCCGTTGGAAAAAATCGCCCCGGAGGCTTATGTTAAATGGGTTGCAAACCTGTACCGCAAGGACGACCGGACGATCGATAAAGGGCTGATTCTTCAGGTTATCCACCGCTGTGACAGCCACCCGGCCTATATTCAGGAGTTCTTTCACCACCTGTGGGACGCAAATACGGTTTCCGTGGCGGTGATCGACCAGCTCGAACGACGCATCATCCGGCGTCGCATGGCTGAGTTTGCCTATGCCTGGGATTCGTTGACCCTGAATCAACGTCGCGCGCTAAAGCTGATCGTTTTCACCGGGGGAAAGGCGCTCTATGCGGTGAATCATCTGGCCGCTTTCGGGTTCAGAACACCCTCTCAGGCCACGGCAGCCGTCGCAAAACTGATTGAAAGGGAGTTCGTGGTTAAAAACGGCGTGTATCAGCTCCAGGACCCCATATTCAAGCGGTGGCTGGAACTGTCGCAAATTGTTGGTTAGGAATCAATGTCATTAACCTAACCAACCGGTCATTAATGGGATAGGCCATTATCCAGACGAGGTTCTTGGCGAAAACTTTCGCATGGAAATCCTGATATACAGACCTCGTTACATCAAAAATTATCCATGTCCAAAATACCCTGGGAATACAGTTGTTTCAGACAAAAAAACACGCTCTCAGATAAAAATTGGACACT
>JGI24023J19991_10000792_pt1 | contig 24870 bp, 21 predicted proteins | sample Cruoilmetagenom1_FD_19991 | JGI IMG/M metagenome (IMG submission 19991) | reverse complement strand
AAGCTCTTTTTTTCTCCATAAAATTTCAGATGTTAAATCTTCTTTTATTTCTATAAGGGACACAACTCACTTCCTATCAAACTAAATTAAAAATCTCAGATGCACGTTCCATACGTTTTTTTATTCTCATATTTGAAAATGTACTTGTACCTATACTATTATAATTTTCATCATCTAATAAATTTTGTATACCTTCTTTAATTTTATCTTCATTGCCTTCTAATGTGTCATATGCCCTAGGTATAGCATATGCTAAAGAATCAAATATATGTAAAGCAAACAATCCATTAGGTCTAAACACTTTTTTCCCAAAATTAGTATTCAAAAACTCTATATACCCCATAAAATTATTCTTTTCTTCTTCTAAATTAAATTTCATTTCATTATTTGATACTTTTCTCATGAATTTATTAAGATAATCTGATATTGTAGTTTTTAATTCCTCATCTAAGTATTTGAATGCAAAATATCTTAAAGCAAGTTCTTCAAGAAACATTTGTTCTTTTTTTGTATCTGTAGGGCTTATTAATGTCTCATAATTTGGTATTTTCGCTATATCTCGTAATATTTGATTCAAATTAATAGGATAAGCACGGAAAATACAATTTCTAATCTCTTGGTCAGATAATGGGCTTGCACCCGTATTTAATCTATTAAACAATTCATAGCGGATATCTTCATTACTATCCCACCTTACAATTTCTACTCTACAAACAGCTCGCTTTATAGTCGTTTTCAAGCGAGGAGGTAAGGTTTCAATTGTAATACCTTCTAATTTTTTAATTAACTCTCCTTCCGATAATGTAAAATTATTCTTACCTTCTGCTCCTTGTAAAATTCCAAAAAAAGCAAATATTGTAGAAATACGCTGTAGTCCATCTACAAGTTCCCATTTCCCCTCATTATCTTCAGCAACAAAAATAGGCGGGATTGGTACACCCACCAAAATAGATTCAATAAAACGAGTTTGCTGAAAATTTGACCATCTAAATACCCTTTGATATTCAGGAGTAATAAAAAGTTCACCATCATCATAAATATTCATTAATTCACCAAAAGACATATCCAATCTATCTGTTTTTAGTGTATTTCGTTTGTTACTTATTTCTTCTTCTAGTGTCAACATAAAACTCCCTTATCTTTATAAATTTTAGCCAAATAAACTTTATACTTCTCTCAAATATTTAATACTATTCTTTTTACATAAGTTATATCATGACGCACATATAAAAAGTATGTCAAATTGACATACTTTTACCTATCCCTGAAAAAATAGTCTATACTTCACTTGCACTCTTAAAAGAGTGGTGTTGCCTTGTTTGATGATTATCGTTTACGATAGGGTGTAGTCTGAATTTATATGGACTGGGATATAGTGGGTAAATCATCAGGAGGTACGTTATGGAACTTATTGTTTCTGTACTTGGTCTTTTAGTAAGTGTAGTTGGGTTATATTTCGGCTATGTAAGCTATAAGAAGACAAAGAACACCGACTGCTAAGCAGTTGTACCATTAAAGGATAGAAAGAAAGGTCAAATTTCTTTCTATTCGGTGCACTCTTAATAAAATTATACAAACATAAACTTATATAAAAATAAATTTACTCTATAGTAGCAATAGCCTTCTCAATACGGATAATCGTCTCACTCACACCCAAAATAGCCATAATCTCATCTAATCCAGAACCTGTCATGGAACCCATGAGTGATACACGAAGTGGCATCCCTATCTTCCCAAAACCTATCTCTTTCTCTTCTACTAACTTTTCCATCACTGAGTGAAAAGCTTCTTTTGTGGTAGGTGCTGCCAAACTTAGCATATCCGCAAAGGCATTAAGTATCTCTTTTGCCTCTCCCTTGAAAGCTTTTTTAGCTGACTTTTCATCATAACTCTGTGGCGTAGTAGTGATAAGTTTTATCTGTTCTGCTAGCTCTACGAGTGTTTTACCTCTCTCTTTGGTAGCATTTAAAATCATAGATGCTTTGTCGTTACCTTCCAAGTCTACGCCAAAATCTTTAAGTAGTGTTATAAGTTTCTCATCTGATGCTTCTTTAATATAGTGGGCATTAAGCCAAAGCAGTTTGTCTAGGTTATAGTTCGATGATGACTTATTAATGTCGTTAGGGTCGAAGAGTGTTATCATCTCTTCAAGGCTAAATATCTCTTGATCTCCATGACTCCACCCAAGACGTACAAGAAAGTTCAGTAGTGCTTCTGGCAGATAACCCATAGTTTTATAGTCCATCACATCAGTTGCACCATCTCTTTTAGAGAGTTTTTTACCTTGTTCGTTGTTTATCATTGCTACATGGTAAAAGTTTGGTAAGCTAAGGCCTAGTGCATTGTAAACGACTATCTGCTTAGGCGTGTTATAAAGATGGTCATCCCCACGTATAACTTCAGTACATCCCATAAGCGCATCATCTATGGCAACCACAAAGTTATACGTAGGTGCCCCATCTGCACGGGCTATGACAAAGTCATCTACTTCAGTAGCAGCGATGTTCATCTGCCCTTTAACACCATCTAAAAAAGAGATAGTCCCCTCTTGTGGCGCTTTGATACGGATAACCGGTTCAACACCCTCTGGCGGAGTCCCTGTAAAATCGCGATAACGTCCATCATAACGTGTACGCTCTTTTTTAGCCATCTGCTCTTCACGTAAAACGGCTAATTCATCTTTAGACATGTAACATTTGTATGCCTTACCCTCTTCTAAGAGTTGGTTTATATATTTTGTGTAAAGGTCAAAACGTTTAGACTGATAGACCACTTCACCATCTTGGTGCATCCCTACCCAAGAAAATGCTTTTAAGATCGCATCTTTCGCTTCTTCAGAGTTACGTGCCATGTCTGTATCTTCTATACGAAGTAAAAATGTACCCTTGTTATGTTGTGCAGTGAGCCAAGAAAAAAGTGCAGTTCTAAGTCCACCAATGTGTAGGTAACCTGTAGGAGAAGGTGCGAAACGTGTAATTGTCATAATAATGCCTTGAGTGTTAATTAGTCGCATTGTAGCAAAAATGTGGTTAAGGAGGATTTTACTGCAGGATAGATTACTAGAGGGATACCCCTCAAGTAATCTACTTTGTCGTTTTAGACTTAGTCTTTTTCTCTTTTTTCGTTTTCGTCTTTTTTGTTTTCTTAGGTTTTGTTTTTAACTCTTTTTTCTTCTCGTCTGTAGACTTAATCTTACGTTTCTTTTTTTCTTTAGTCACAGTCTTTGATTTAGTTTTAGTTTTTTTTGTTTTCTTCTCTGCTTTATCTTTCACAGTATCTTTCTTTTTAGATGTTCTTTTCTTCGTTGTTTTTTTAACTTTTTTTACATCAGAAGCAGATTTGACATTATTCTTCACATTTGCCGCTGTTTGAGCACCAATACCCTCAACTCTCTCAAAATCTTCAAATGATTTAAACTTACCTTTTCTTCTCTCTTTGATGATGGCATTTGCCTTCATCTCACCGATGCCGTTTATCTCCATAAGCTCCGCTTTAGAAGCACTGTTAAGTGTAGATAAACTCATACCAAATACCGTTGACGTTGCAAGTACCAAAAACCCTGCGATTACTTTTTTAAACATTCTTTTTCCTTTAAGATAATTGTTATTTGAAATAACTGTAAAGATTATAACGAATCTTCTCTTGTAAACTCTGGCACAATTTTTTGTAGTGCCTCCACCTTATTTGTTGCGTCCAATAATACTTCTATATCGTGAGTTAATTGTGTGATATCATACTTTGTAGGTGTCGCAATGAAAATAGAACTATATTTTGTCTCTTGCTCACTCTCATCAAGCAGTAGTTCTTCATAAAGTTTCTCTCCTGGGCGTAACCCTGTAAACCTTACCTCAATCTCATCTTCTTTACCATACAAACGTATCATTTGATTTGCTAAATCAATGATCTTAACAGGTTCACCCATATCTAGCACAAAAAGCTCTCCACCTTTTGCTATGGCTGCTGTTTGTAGCACCAACTGACAAGCTTCAGGGATAACCATAAAGTAGCGCGTAATGTCTGGGTGTGTCACCGTCACGGGTCCACCCTCTTCTATCTGTTGTTTAAACTTAGGGATAACAGAACCACTAGAGCCCAACACATTTCCAAAACGCACAGCCACTATCTCGGTACCTTTAGCATCAACATTATTAGCATACAACTCAGTCACTCTCTTGGTTGCACCCATAACATTCGTCGGACGTACGGCTTTGTCTGTAGAGATGACAACGAGCTTTTCTACTCCGTACTCTACACTTGTATCTATAACATTTTTTGTACCCAGTACATTGTTTTTGACTGCCATCGCTTGGTTGTTTTCACAGATAGGGACATGCTTGTACGCTGCAGCATGTATGACAATTTGTGGACTTACTTCTGCAAAAATGTCTTCTAGCACTGTTTTGTCTGTCACAGACAAGAGTCTTAAGTCTGCACTTGTAAGTTGTTCCCCTATCTGGTACAAGTTAAACTCACTATTGTCCACTAAGGTTAGTCCAGATGCTCCAAACTTTTCACACTGTCTTGCTATCTCAGAGCCTATGCTACCACCTGCTCCGGTGATGAGCACTTTTTTTCCCTTGATAAATGCCCCTATAGTTTCCAAATCAAGATCTTTAGGGTGTCGCGCTAAAAGGTCTTCTATAGACAAATCTTCTAGCTTTTCATCATGTGAGCCCAGCATTTTTACCTTTTTTATCTCATGCACACCACAAAGGCTAAGTCTGTCTGCCATACTTTTGAGTTCTACTGGAGGTATGTCTTCTGTGAGTATGACACTTACAATGTTCTTATTCCCCACAACATCTTCAAGCGACGCTTGGTCATAAATCTTTATATTGTTAATATAAGCATCTTTAGTCTCTTCGTGATCTCTAGCGGAGATGATGGCCGCAGGGTAGTAAGCTATCTCTCCTTTTAATGCACTTTGTATGATGGTACCCGTTTTACTATTGGCCCCGATGATCAGTGTGGGCTTTTCTGTTCTTACATAAGTACTTTCTCTCACCATCCTTCTACTGATCCGTAATGTGCCTATAAAGATGAGGGACAGGAAGAAGTCTATCCCCACTATAGAACGAGGGAAAGGCGCAAAATAGTCCCGAAACATCAGATAAATAACTAAAAAACTTGCATAAGCAAGTATATGTGCTTTAACAATATTGGTTGCATCAATAAAAGAAAAAAAACGCCAAACAATAAAATAGTTTTTAAATACATACAGAAAAAGGACTTTTAGTACAGTAAGTAGAAAAAATGTCATCCAAAATGACTGTAAAAACATTTCAGGTATATGAAAATTAAATCGTAACGAATAAGCAAGATAGAGTGTTGCCAAAGAGAGGATAGTATCGAGAATGATAAAAAAGAACATGCGTTTTGGAGCAGTAGGCCTTAATAGCCTTTTCATACAAGTGCCTTTTTGATAATGTTACATACACGTACAACATCTTCATCACACATATTTGAACCACTAGGCAGACACAAGCCTCTTGAAAACAACCTTTCGCTAGTACCATCTTCTATAGCTAAAGCATCCTTGAAAAGTGGCTGTAAATGCATAGGTTTCCATAGTGGTCGACTCTCTATATTTTCTTTTTCTAATGTATCTATAATCACTTGAGGGTTTGTTTTTTCAAAGGTAAGAGTAGTAAGCCAACGGTTACCTTTACTATGCGAGGTCTCGGGCATAAATGTTATCTCTTCTATCCCAGATAACTCTGTCTGATAGAGTGCAAATATCTCTCTTCGTCTTTCTACTCTTTTACCTAAAACCTCCATTTGTGCTACACCAATGGCCGCTAAGACGTTGGACATTCTGTAGTTATACCCAAATTCTTTGTGTTCATAGTACAAAAAGTCTTCTTTTGCTTGCGTGGATAGGAACTTCGCTTTTTCTATCCATGCCTCGTTGTCACTTACAAGCATACCACCCCCGGAAGTAGTGAGTATCTTGTTCCCATTAAAACTATACACCCCCATATCTCCAAGCGTTCCACTTTGTTTACCCTTATAACTGGCACCTAAAGATTCCGCTGCATCTTCTATAACATAGATGCTTTCCTCTTTACAGATGGCTATGATTTCATCGAGTTTACACAACTGCCCATACAGATGTGTAAGTATGAGCGCTTTAGGTTTTTTAGGTGCTATTTTGATGGCTTCTTGCAAAAGTTCAGGAGAAATATTCCAACTCTCATCGCTATCTACAAATATCGGTTTTGCATTTTGATACAAAATAGCATTGACTGAACCTACAAAAGTAAAACTAGTGGCCAAAACATAGTCATCTTTCCCCACACCAAGAACACGTAGTGCCAAGTGTAGGCCAGCAGTAGCAGAGGTGAGCGCCAAACTATACCTTGCACCCGTATAGTCACAGATACTCTCTTCAAAACGATTAACAAAAGCACCTAAAGGTGCGATATAATTACTTTCAAATACTTCAGCGATGTACTGCTGTTCTTTACCACTCATGTGTGGAGGAGAGAGGAAAATTCTATCGTTCATATTTATCCTAAAGTTGTTTTGATGATATAGCCCATATCTTTTTTAAATGACCAATTCTCTACATACATTTTATTGAGTTTTACTTTATCTTTCCAAATGACATCTTTATTGTAACTTTCAGGATAACTTTGTTTGGCTAACAATGCTTCTTCATCTTTGTACTTCAATGATGCTGGTCCAGTGATACCCGGACGAATACTCAAGATAATCCTGTCTTCCCCTTCTAGCATATCGGCAAAGCCTGCCACATCTGGACGGGGGCCAACAAAACTCATGGATCCCCACAAGACATTGAACAGTTGAGGAAGTTCATCTATTTTAGTTTTACGAAAAAACATGCCACTTTTTGTGATGCGGCTATCATCACTTGTTGTGACACTTGTGTTGACACCTTCCACCCTCTTCATTGTTTTTATCTTAAAGATCCAAAAAGGCTTACCCTCTTTACCTATGCGTTCTTGCATAAAAAGCCCATTACTTTTTGTCTCTACTGAGGCCACTATCCAAGCAAGTAACATAAGCCACCAAGTCAAAAAGATAGCACCAACAGACAAAACTATATCAAAAAGCCGCTTTTGGAGTTTATCTGCAGAACTTAACATTTATTTTTTTAATTTATAGATTTTACTATATGCTGAGGAGACAACCAATTCAAAAAGATCTTTATCATATTTACCCAGCATAAACATCTGTACATACATAGAATTAAACGTCTCTATGTCCATCACTACAAACTGTCCATAACTCTTCATATACACGACTGCGTACTCTCCACTAGCATGATAAAGTTGGGACTGTAGCTGGGTTTGCCCTTGTTTTATATTTTGTGTAATTATAAAATACTTTACGTCTTTACTACTCCCGCCTATGGTCAATTCTCCTTTTTTGGTATCAAAGTTAATGCCATTATGCAGTCCCAATACACCATCTTTCTGACCTTTGATACTTGTAGGATAAAATGCTATCTTTCTCTCTTCTTGCCCTGTAAGTAGATCTAAATTTCCAAACACAGACACAGTTGGAAAAATCCTTAACATTCTGTAAGGAAGGTACAAGTAGATATCTCTTGTTTTTTTCGGAAGTGTATATGTCCCATTTTCTAACTCAGAGAGTAGAAAATTAGGGTCTACTTGTTTACCTTCCTTTTTAGCAAATAACACATTTGTTGCAATAGAATAATTAGAATCCACATATGTCTCTACAGCCAAGCGACTTAAATTTGCCGCAAGCTCAGGAGATGTGGTTTGCATGATCTTGGAGATGATAAAGTTATCATTATTATGTTTTCCTCCATCTATGAGTGTAGAAGTTTCTGAATAATACCAAATAGGATATCCATAATCCCACCATGTCAATGTGTAATCCTTTGCATCCGATATCTCATTAAGTTTTGCTAAGTCTGTTACTTCTGTTTTGTTAAGTACCGTAGGTACTTTGTATCCTATGATATGTGTGATATTGGGGTAAATCATTCCGACGGTTGCCAACACTATAAACACATATTTAAGTTTTTTATCTTTAAAAAAGTCGCCTAAGACAAAGAACAGATAAATGGCTCCCATAGCAGCCACAGGCACAGCATAAACTGTAAACCTAAGCCCACCAAACAAGGCAAAAACCCCTATTCCGATCAAAGGTAAAGCCAAAATAAAAGCTCGATGTCGAATCACAAGAATAACATATCCTATCAGTGCTAATATTACACCGATCTGTGAACCGGAAATACGATTTGCAAACATTGAAAAAGGAATTTGTCCTGCCTCTCTTACCGTTTGTGCTACCGAATAAAAATGCAATCCTTCTTCTTTTGTTCCTGTTGCAGTATACCCAGCGATCTTCGAAAGAATAAGCGTAAATACATTACCAAAATATAAAAATGCAACAAACAATAAGGCTGAAATTATTATTAATTTCTTTTGTACTATAGATGTTTTTTGTAACACAAAGTATAAAATAACCAATACAACTATTTTGACTAAATAGCTAAAAGGTGCCATTAAAGGAACGGGTAAAAGAGAAACAAATATCAGTATCAACGAAAGGTATGTTGTATTTTCATTACGATGATAAAACACCATATACAAAGCATACATGATCCCCATGGCATAAACTATAGAGAGCCCCGCATCATATAAAAAGGGATAAATTGCTATAGAGATAGCGGCATAAAGAGCAGACCTGAGATTAAAATCAATCGTACTTTTCATGAGAAAAAACAAGATGAACATGGGTGCCATCGCGGAAAACATGTCCGTATCATAGTACCCGATCATGGTACGGTTATAATAACTCCATGCGATAGCCCCCAAAAGTGCAGCAAAAAATCCCCAAAATGTCTGTTTATACAGTCTGGCTATCAAGATGATCGGGATCACCACTAAAGAAGAAACAATGGCTGGCATATAAAGCGTCACCGTCTCTAAAGACAAAGGTGTGATCTTTACAAACAGTGTCGTAAAGAAAATAACCCCATAGTCCCACATACCAAATACCCTTGGGTTTGGTTGATGCAGCCCGTAAAGCTCTTGTTGTGCACCTGAAGCAAAGAAGTACCCATCATTGGTGTTGATCATGAGTTGACCGTTCCACATAAAGTTTGGATTGTCTTGAAACTGATAGACCCAAATCATACGAATAGCAAAAGAAAAGAGATATGCTACAAGCATAAGTCCCAGCATTTGTCCTGTTGTTACTTGATTTAAAGAAAATTTATTTTGACTCACTTTTCACCTTTGATATACTGATTTATGACTGAAAATATCCCCATAAGTGACCCCAGACCATAAGAAAAATGGAGGGTTAAAAAACTTATGATTAAATAAATGAAACTATTGGAGCTATTTTTTAATCTAAAGCTTATGATTATAACCAAAGTGAGATAACTACTTAATGATAAAAGAGCTATCCATAACATTTTAGGAAAAATGAAAAAAAGTGCTACTGGCACAAGAAGAGATAACACAAATATCAATGGAACAAAGTGTCTAAGACTTAAAGAGTGAAGTGTTTTTGTATGATATGCTGTAAGGATATTCCAAAATCCATTTTGATACTGGTTTTTAGCCAATGGAGCAAATGATTCTCTAGCAAAATACGTACAGCCAACATCAGGGATAAGATATATCTTACCTCCTGCATTGACAATACGTTTATTTAACTCTATATCTTGGTTTCGTATAAGTTTCTCATCAAACAGCCCATACCTGACAAATGCACTTTTCCTGTAGCAGCCAAAGGCTACGGTATCGACTTCTATTACCTCATCACTTCCAGTTCTAAAAAGTGCGTCTCCTACACCAAATTTATGCATCAAAACTTCTTTTATAGAAGAAGATTTTATGTTTTTATTTTTCACATCTGTAAGAAGTACTCCACCCACACAATCCGCATCTAAATTTTGTATATTTTCTACTAATTTTGTAAAATAATTTGCTTCATATTCTGCATGAGCAGAAAGGATAAATACAAACTCTCCACCACTGGACTCAATCCCCAAATTCATCCCTACGGGTGTATGCCTTTGTGCATTCTCAATAATACGTATAAAGGGATACTCCCTATGATACTCTTGCACAATTTGTCTAGTGCCATCCTCACTCATCCCGTCTACAACAAAAATTTCCATCTTCTCATTACTATAGTCTGCTCCCAGTATGGAGTCAAGACATGACGAGATATACTTTTCTTCATTGAAAGCAGGGATGATGATAGATATCAGTGGGGGATTATACATGATCTTCATCTAATATTTTGACAGGAACACCTACTGCTTTCACATTGGCAGGGATGCTTGCATTAACTAAACTTCCTGCCCCTATGATGCTCTTTCCCCCAATAATGATACCATCTTTACCAGATAGAATATTACATCTCATACCTATATATGCAGCTTTTTGTATGCGTATTGACGTATGCTCTTGGTCTTTTCCATGACAGGCAAAGTAGCACCCATAAGAGATCGTCACATTGTCTTCTATGACCATTTTATCTATAGCCACATCATCCATATAACATTTCATCCCTATAAATACATTTTTACCTATGTTAAATCCTATCATTCGATATAGCGATACCCGAAAATTCGTAAAAGGTATATTCGGGATAATAACTACATTTAAATATTTTCTTATGGGTTTCCATAGTATTGTTATTAAAGTATATTTTACATAATACGGTGGTTCTTTTTTTAGGATAATCTTATAAAATTGTTCCGCTAAATACATTTATTTTACCTTTGTATTAATTGCTTAACAATCTGCTTACTGGCAAGTCCATTCCCATACAAATTTATATTAAAATCTGTAGAAAATTCAAAATTTGTATATATTTCGAGGATCTTGTCTTTATCTGCTCCGGCAAGGACATTAAACCGATGATGAAGCAACTCAACCCATTCCGTTTCATCTCTAAGGGTAATACATGGCTTTTTAAAAAAGAATGCCTCTTTTTGTAGTCCACCACTATCGGTCATGACTAAAGCACAATGGTCTATCAGCCATACCATTTCCAAATAACCTATGGGGTCAATAATAGTCAAGCCTGACGTAGCTATGTCCAAATTTTTTAGTATTCTTTTTGTTCTAGGGTGCAATGGTAATATGATTTGTATATCATTCGATATAATCGTTAATACTTCAAATATATTTTTTAATCGTTGTACGTTATCCGTATTTTCTGCTCTATGTATGGTACAAAGTATATACTTATCTTTTATATCCACATTAGGTCTTACAGCTAAATTTTTATAAAATATTGCCCCGTCTTGCATCACGTCACCAGACTTTACAACGCTAACGTCTAAACTATCATAGCCTTCATTGCTAAGGTTTTGTGCGGAAGTATCAGTTGGACAAAATAAAATATTACTTATTCTATCTGTAAGAATGCGATTTATCTCTTCAGGCATACTCATATTGAATGACCGTAAACCTGCTTCTATATGGGCTATTTTTATGTGAAGTTTAGATGCTGCTAGTGCCCCTGCTAATGTGGAATTAGTATCACCATATACCATAACCCAGTCAGGCCTTTCTTCAAGAAGTACTTCTTCTATTTTTTCTAGCATTTGTCCTGTCATGGCACCATGATTCAGTCCGTTTACATCAAGGTTATACTGAGGTTTTGGTATTTTCATTTCTTCAAAAAAAATATCAGACATATTCGCATCATAATGCTGTCCTGTATGAACAATGACTTCTTTTATATTCTTATTCTTTGCTATTTCTCTGCTGACACTACCTGCTTTGATAAATTGTGGTCTTGCTCCAAGAATCGTTACTATTTTTATTTTTTGATTATTATTTAGCATACAGTAACACATTTTCTATAATATACATCACATCCTCATCATCCAAATCAGGATAAATTGGCAGAGAAAGAGATTTAGCAAACACCTCGTTAGCTACGGGATAAACTCCTTCATCATAGTTATATCTACTTTTATAGTAGGTATGATGATGAATAGGGATAAAGTGTACCGAAGTGCCTATACCTTTTTCCTTTAAGTTCTTATACAACGCATCTCTATTATTCACTTTAATCACATACAGATGATGACTAGTTTCCCTATCTTTTTTTATATATAGAGATTCTATTTTACCTCTAAATGCATCATCATATTTTTTAGCTATAGCCGCTCTCTTGTCTCTCATCCATTCAAGTTTTGTTAATTGACTTAATCCTAGGGCGGCATTAATATCTGTAGAATTATACTTATTGCCATTATCAACAATATCGTATTCCCATCCCCCTCCACTATATCTATCCCACACATCCTTACTTATACCGTGTAAACGATTTATAGTAATGCTTTTAGCATATTGGGGGCTATTCGTAGTAGCCATACCTCCTTCACCGGTAGACAGTGTTTTTGTAGCATAAAAACTAAAACATGTGACATCACTAGCTAAATTACCAATACACACACCCTTATATATAGAAGGCAAAGCATGGGCAGCGTCTTCTATTACTTTTAACTTGTATTTTTTTGCTAACACAAATAATTCATCCATATCACAAGGTTGCCCACCAAAATGTACCGGAATAATTGCTTTTGTTTTTTCTGTAATGAGTGCTTCTATTTTACTTACATCTATGTTGTGCGTGTCGTATTCTATATCGCAAAGTATAGGAGTAGCATCAAAATATGTTACCACTTCTGCTGTAGCTACAAAAGTATTAGTAGGGAGTATGACTTCATCTCCCCTTTTTAACCCTATAGCCTTAAGTGCAAGGTGAAGAGCAGCAGTCGCACTGTTTAACATCACTGCTTCATTGGAGCCTATATACCTTTTAAAAGAATTTTCAAACTCCATCACTTTTGGTCCCATAGTCAACCAGCCTGATTTTATGGCATCTGCTACAGCATCTAGTTCATCTTGGCTTGTGTGTGTTTTATGAAATAGTATATTTTTCATCTTTTAACCTTGGAAACAAAGTCTTTTATACTCTTTGGAAAAAGTGCTTTACGTTTTAAAATATTTTGATTTATTGTAACAAAATCTTCTTCAATTTCCGTCTCTTCTAGCTTTTTATGACTATCAAAATAGAGTCCATTTACTCCATCTAAAATCCATTCTCTATTAGCATGAATATTTGATACTATAGGTATGGTCCCATATTGCATAGCCTCAAGTAACGAAACAGATGTTGCATCAGAGTCAGGTATAGAAATGTAATATTTTGCTCTTTTATAAAGGTTGTCTTGTTCCTCTTGGGACAAATAACCAACAAAAAGAATTTTTTCTGTTAAGCCTAACTCTTTAACAAGTACCTCTAGCGCATTCCTTTCTTTACCCTCGTTTGCAATGACAAGACGATACTTTGGATCCTGCTTTGAAAACCACTTTATAACAAGTTTAATATTATACAAGTCTTTAAGTGCTCTATTTGAAAAAATTATTGCTTCTTTTTCACACTTAACATTCTTAATAATATTAAATCCAAAAGGAAATACAATAACTTCTTTTTCTCCAACCAATTGATGCACCACATCAGCCATGTACCAAGAATCTGAAGTCACAAAATCTGCTTTTCTTAAAGAATATTTTGCTATTTGCTTACGTATTTTATTTAAAAAAGGCTCTACCAAAACATCACTGCCCCAAGTTGATTGTATTAATATCACTTCATCTACTGCATTTTTACTAAGTGCTGCTAAAAATCCATAACTACTCAAATAGTGTGCATTAAGGTACCTAGGAGCTATCTGATGCATGATGCTTCTGATTTGTGGTAATTTAAAAATAAGTGTATGATTACCGCCTGTGGCACTTGCATTTTCATTTAAAACATGTATTTTATTTTTATTTATATATACTTCTATTTCTTTCGAAATTCCGTTTAAACTGATGATATACACATCAAAATACCGCACAAGTTCTTTCACCCATTTCAGGACATGTGGGCTACTGCCGTCTGCCAACAGAAGGTATTTATCTTGCATTTGTAACGACCACAAAATGATACGAGTCATTAAATATTTTTAATGACTCCACAAAAGGGATGAGTGACTGTAGTTTTAATTTGCACAGACCTTTGGCATATTTACTCTTGACATACACATTTTTATGTACTTCAACTGTATAGCCAGTGGCTAATTTTTTCACTTTATCCAGTGACAGGCTTCTATAATTTTCGTTTAAAAATATTTCATTATCATCAAAGTAATCATACAAGATCAACATACCATCCTCTTCTATACTTTCTAATGCTTTGGTAAATAAACTATATCTCAAATCATTATTGGTAATAGACGTAAGCACTGCCATAAGTGTAACAATGTCATATTTATTTTCAAGACTCACATTTAAAAAGTTATCATTAATACTCTTAATGTGCGGAAGTTTTTCCTGAAGTATTTCATATCTCTTTTCTAAATATTCTACTGCCAAAATATTCTGATGTTTTACACCAAAAGAGATCATCTTTAATAAAAAATTACCCTCTCCTGCTCCAATATCTAAATATTTACTCTTTTCTAAGTTTACAGTATTGAGTATTTTAGTCATCATCAATGTTTGTTTACAATCAAGAAAAAAAGGATAACAATTAAAAATAGACCATTCATTACTTTTACGATTACTATAAAACTCACTCATCCTTTGTAAATCATTCACTTGTCAACTCCTCAATAAGTTTTTCTAATCTTTTAGTTTGTTCTTTTCGGTGATGTTTCTTAATCAGATCAATGTTTACTTCATTAACAGTGTTGTTTTCCCAGTCATAATAGGTTTGTATGATGGCTTTTTTAATACCCTCTATATCATCAAAGTCACTCACATAACCAGCATCACACTCTCGTATCAAGTCGGCAGCAACATCTCTAAAGTCAACCAATGCGATAATGGGTTTTTTTGTTGCTAAATACTCAAATATTTTACCTGTAAATATTCCTTTTCGTCCATTGTTTGGGTGAATTAACAATAAGGCATCACTGTTCCTCATCTCTTCTATAGCATCGCCATGTACGATATTACCCACCATACTTAAATATGCTTTTATATTCTCTGGTATTTCAAAGTGTGTTTTGACACCTATAAATTTAATCTTAATATCATTAAGAGCACCATTTTTCACCAATGTACTTAAAGCTTTTAAAAAGTTATTTGGATTTCTAGTACCATAAAAATTTCCAACATACGCAATAGTAAATATTTCATTTTTCTCTTTTACATTTTCTATTTCAAAATCATAACCGTTACGTATCTCCTGAAAAGATAAATGACTTCCCTGAGACATTACTTTATATTCATCAAGTATTGGCTTTGATACTGAAGTAATTGCGTCTGCATAGTGAAAGATCTTTTGTTCCAATGCTTCATATGATATTTTTGTTTTCTTATCTATGAAAGGGTTTGCACTCATCTCATCTCTCATATCGGCTATCCATTTAATATGAGGATGTCTCATTTTTAAACTTAGTGCAACTTTATGTGTAGAGGCTGGAGCAAAGGAAGAGAGCATAATATCAACATTATTTTTTTCAATTACTGATGATAGCATTGATATACTATCATTTATCCAAGCTTGGTACATGTCTTTTTGTAGACGTTTAATCAAAACATTATAGATGACTTTTGAGTAATGCAATATTTTATTTGTTCTTTTATTAAACTTAAAAGGTTTTAGCATCATATCATTTTTACTTCTTGTAACTTCCACACCCTCAATACCGTGGTGAAAACCTTTTCCCTCTTCAAGCGTATGCACATAAATATTATATTTTTCTTTATCTAAATATTTTGCGAAAGAATACAATCTATTGCTTGCTATAGATTGTATCGGGGGATAATAAATTGAGATAATTAAAATATTTCTTTTCACAATTACATCGCCATATTAACAATTATTTAATTCTAATATATTTTTTATGAATAAAGGGTAGTTATATTCTGAATCATATTTATCTTTATACACTTTATATACATTCTCTCTTGTTGATTTTTCTTTAAAGAAAGATATCTCCGACAGTGCTTTAGCTATCTCAACAATAGATGGTTTAGCAGATAATAAAGTTCCATTATATCCATCTAAAACCATTTCATTAATACCGCCGACATCTGGGGCTATAATAGGGATTTGAAAACTCATTGCTTCCATAATAGAAACAGGGACTCCCTCTGAAGCACTAACATTTATAAAAACATCAATATTATTATTTTCATAAAATGTATATACTTCTTTATTTTTTAATTCCCCTAAGAACTCATATGATATATTGGAGATATTCTTAAATTTATTATAGGCATGATCTTTAAGCTTTTCTTCCAATGCTCCAGATCCGATATGAGTCCATGTTATATTTACTCCTTGCATAATGCTTGTTAATTCTGCAATTGAATTAATAAGTTTGTCAATTTGCTTGACTTCTATTAAAAAGGAGCATGAAACAATATGATATATTTTCTCCTCATTAGGTATACTCAGCATATTATATTGCTTCACGCCTAATCGTGATGTTTCTATAATGTTTTTATTAAAACCATATCTTTCAAATAAATACTCCTCAGCATTTTTAGTGATTGTATAAATTTTATCAATATTATGTAAAAACTGTCTTCTTAACGGCATATAGTGATGCTTTCTCGTCTCTTCATAAATATCAAACCTATGCGTTCTCGTTACCAATAAAAAATCATACTCTTGCTTTAAAGATTGTAATGAGTAAGTTACTTCCGTATGCCAATAAGTATAAAAGACTAACTTTTTATCTTTATTTTCTATTAAAAATGATTTCAATTTGTCTTTAAAAAATAAATACTTTACAACAGACATTAAACCCATTTTTAAGTTCTTGGGTTTTTGTAGTATTTGTGTATATATTTCAACATAAAATATCTTACATTTCAAAGATTTTAATATATAAATAATTCTAGTTTTATATTTCTTTAACTTATTAATTAAAGAATAGTTTATTGATATATTTTTTGATATTTCTCTTTTCTCTGTACCTATTCCCACTGGCATGATAGTTAAATGAATATTTTCAGTTTTTTCCCAATACTCTATTTCTGTTTCTAAAAATTGTTCTCCTGGATAATATGGAAAATTTGCTGTAATTAATATAACCTCTTGAATCATTTAAAATCTTTCTTGAAATATTCTTAAAAATTCTTTTTGGTCAAAATTTATAGGGATTTTTATATTAAAACATTTAATATTTTTAAATACTTCTTGATATATATCCAACCAGTTTTTATGAATATCTTCCAATACTAATATAGGATTGTTTTTTAAAAGCATAGCATTATATTCGTGCCAAACAATATGCTGTGTAAATGCATGATACTCATTTTGAATAATCTTTAAAGTCATTATAGATGCTTCATTTGCGCTAATTTCTTCAATTTCAATATTAGTACTTAGATTATTACGAGATAATATATAATACTCATCCATCATATTTCTATCTTTTTCAACCGATTGATATATTTTACTAGGAGAGATACTTCTTCTAACTTTATTTAAACCTCTCAGCTTTTTTAATACTTTCCATTGAAATTTATCATAATAATTTTTGTCTGAAAATAACAAATTCTCTAAATCAGCATTTCCTTCAACATTATAAGCATATATTTTAGGATGGGCTAAATTTGGATATATATTACAATCTTTATCTATCACCGCTATATCATCTGAAATAAAACTATATCCTAGTTTTCTACACAATAATAGTTCTAATGATGTCTTCCCCACACCTCCAGTTCCACCAAATAAAATTACTTTTTCTGTTTTTCTATTTTTCATAGAAGAAGCATGTATTAAGGCTTTATTTATAAAAAAATAATTCATTACTACAAAAACCAATTCATGTAAGATTGCTCCAACTTCTTCAATATTATTCTTAAATCCAATATTTATAAACTTTACTAATTTATCTTTAAAAGTATTTGTCCTTTTACTTATTTCAACATCAATTTTTAAAATATCTTTTTTAGAATATATAATCCTATTTTTTCCGTATGAGGCAAGAAAGCCTTCTCTAAAACTTGAATGGATTGACGGACTATTCGAATAAACATCTGTTAAAGTAATTTTGTTTACAAAATTCACTTCAACCTCAATCGCTTCTTCAGATAATGGATAACATTCCATTTCCTTCCTAATTAACAGTCCAAGATCTTTGTTTTCACTAGTAATACTTACCGTTGTCCCAAATATTTTATATAACACTTCTTTCCTTTTTCACAATATCAATATACCAGAATAATCTATATGACGTTATCAAAGTACTTGAGATTGAAAATAAAATTAATCCTAAAAGTATATTATCCATAAGCCCTCCTATTACCAAAGAACAAACTCGAATAAAAGTATTAACAATTTCTATAATTAATGCTTTTTTTTGTTTATTATATACTATTACGATAGAAGAAACAATGGAACCTGTAAATCTAACATAAAGCATAGGTACTAATACTTGTGCATACTCTCCAGAAATTTTCCAACTTTCTCCAAATATTATTGAAAATATTTGGGGTGAGAAAACAAAAAAAGCAAAAAAAATCGGAAATGAATACACAAGTAACTTTGAAATCGTACCTTTTACAAAAACAATTTCCTCTTTACTTTTATTATGTGAACTTGCTAATTTTGAAATTTTTTGAAAAAACACCTGTCCATAGGAGCCAGTTACAATATTCATTGGAGATAATAAAACTCTATTAGCCAAAGAATAAAAACCTGTTGCCACATTCTGAAAAAAATAATTAATTAATATAATTGGAAAATTGGAAGAAAGTACATTTAAAAAAGCATGTGGTAAATTTATTTTTGGTAAATCTATATACTTTTTAAGTAACGCAAGAATTTTTAATTTATATATATTTTTCATGTGCGATTTATCTTTTCTATAAACAATACTACCCAATATTAAAGTAGCAATACTTTGTCCAAATACTCCACCTAAAATTAATCCACTATTCCCATATCCAAAAAATCCCATACCAAGATTTCCACTACTTGTAGTAGCACTTTGTATCACTTTATTCGTTGCCAATCTTTTATATTTTTTTTTTCTATTTGACCAATAATTAAGACTTTGATAAATACCTGTAAGCAAAACCGTAATAGGTATAAGATAAAGCCAATTTGATATTTCAGGATTACCTAAAAAATTTGTAATTTGTAAATTAAAGATAAAAACAGTAAGAAAAGATATAAAACTTACAAAAAAAGATATAACGATAGAAAGTACGACTATATTTATAGCATCTTCATCTTTTTTTGGAAGCATTATCGCTAATTCATAGCGACCTGTTGCCATAACAGCTATAATAGAAGCTATACTCATATAAAGGGCAAACACTCCAAAATCCTCAGGCGTATAAATCCTAGTCAATATAGGGCTAATAGCAATGGAAATTGATTGAGCTATTGTTGTACCTGTCATCAAAGTTAACACATTACGAGAAAATTCTGATTTAGGCTTTAATTTATGTATCATATTTTGCTACAAATATATGCTATCTCATCATCACTCACATACGGATTCATAGGTAAAGACATGATCTCATCCGAAACCATTTCAGCTATAGGAAAGTCCCCTTTTTTGTAACCTAAATAGAAAAAAGCTTCTTGCAGATGTAGAGGCATAGGGTAGTGCACAGCTGTAGGAATGCCTTGCTCTTTCAGATTGACTTGTACTGCATCACGGTTTTTTACCCTTACACTATACTGAGCCCATGCAGAGGTAGTATTTTTATCCACAAAAGGTAAGATAAGATCCTGTCCATCCAAAGCATGTGTATATTTCCTAGCCACTTCTTGACGTGATGCCAAATCTTTTTCATAATGTTTCAACTTCACAAAGACTATAGCACATTGAATCGTATCCATACGTCCACCCATACCAATATACTGATGGTGATAACGTTTAGACTGTCCATGTACTCTGAGTGACTTTATCTTGGTTGCTAAAGCATCATCATAGGTAAACACTGCCCCTCCATCTCCAAAACAGCCCAATGGCTTGGCAGGGAAAAAAGACGTGGTTGAGACATCTCCCAAATTACTGTCTGTTTTACCTTTGTAGGTAGAGCCAAATGATTGGGCTCCATCTATGACGACTTTTAAGTTATGTTTGTTTGCAATAATTTGGATAGCATCCATATCTGCCGGCTGTCCATAAAGGGAAACTGGCATGATGGCTTTTGTTTTAGAGGTGATTTTTTCTTCTATTTTCGAAGGGTCTATGGTATATGTTTTTTCATCTATATCAACAAATACTGGTTTAGCCTTTAAAAAGGCTATCGTTTCCGCTGTAGCTATAAAAGTAAATGGTGTAGTGATGATCTCGTCACCTGGCTCTATGCCTAGTGCCATCATAGCAAGTAAAAGTGCATCCGTACCATTTGAACAAGTAATGGCATGCTTAGCTCCACTGAAGTCCTGTAAAGCATCTTCTAGCTCAGTCACCTCATTTCCCATGATATAGTTGGACTTATCTAGTACAGTATGTATCGCATCATCTATCTCTGTTTTATAAAGCTGGTATTGATATTGTAAGTTTGCGAAGTCTATTTGCATATTATTTTCTTTCTACTTTGAGTGCACCGCTAGTCAGTTCGTAGTTTGCAAACGCATCTTCTGCTTTACCTTCTACAAATACCAAGGTATCGCCAGAGATACCCACCCAACCTATCTGCTTGGCTGGCACTCCCGCCATAAGCGCATAAGGCTTCACATCTTTGTTGATGACAGCCCCTGAACCTATGAGTGCATACTCACCTATGGTTACGCCACAGATGATTGTCGCATTGGCTCCTATAGAAGATCCTTTTTTTAAAAGCGTCTTTTTAAATTCTTCTTTTCTCTGTATAAACGCACGAGGATTAATGACATTGGTAAATACCATAGAAGGACCTAAAAAGACATCATCTTCTACTTCTACCCCTTCATAGATGGAGACATTGTTTTGCACTTTAACACCAGAACCTATGTTAACTTTTGGTCCCACCACACAATTTTGTCCAAAAGAACAATGCGCCCCTATTGTTGTCTCTGACAACAGATGAGAAAAGTGCCACACTTTTGTATCTTCGCCTATAGTAACATTGTCATCTACTATAGCTGTTTCATGAACAAAATAGTTCACTGTCTAACCCAATACTTTTTTGACAAAAGGGTGATAATCACCCTTCATGCCTATGGCATCTAGATTACGTATGGTTGAAACAGTACTGATAGATCCATAGGCTTCCTCTAGTCCAAATCCATTGCCTTTGAGTATCTCTTCATAAGATTTGGTATGCAGATCTGTAAATCCACCTGAAAACTCGATTTCATCTCCATCTACAGTGATACTTCTATAAGTTCTTTGTCCTGTAGCTTTTACTTCTTCTGGGATATACTCATAGTTTACAGACAAAAACCAGCGGACATTCGCATGCTTGAGTTTAAATGAACCTGCATTGGCATCAGGTGTCTTGACATGTACAACATTTTCCTCTACATCACCAAATACCCATGTGAGCATATCATAAAAATGTACCCCAATATTTGATGCTATACCACCTGATTTTTCTTCTTTACCTTTCCAACTTTCAAAATACCATTTTCCCCTACTTGTTAAATAGGTGAGATCAATGTCATAAACTTTATTTGGGTTTTCTTTTAGTGCATTAGTTACTTTTTCTTTTAACGCGATAATGGAATCATGAAGCCTAAGCTGTAAAATATTATAAACTTTTTTTCCTGTCTCTTTTTCTATAATTTTCAGCTCATCAATATCTTGTGGATTTAAAACCAGTGGTTTTTCACAAATTGCATCTGCTCCATTTTGTAAAGCCAATCTTATGTGACTCTTATGTAAGTAATTTGGACTTGCTATGCTGATGTAGTCTATTTTTTCACTGTTATCTCTATCCCATGCGGTTAAAAAGTCTTCAAATCTTTCAAGTTCAGTAAAAAAATCAGCCTGAGGAAAATTACTATCCATAATTCCTATACCGTCATAAGGATCAAGTGCCGATACAAGCTCATTACCTGTCTCTTTTATCGCCTTCATATGTCTTGGTGCAATATACCCTGATGCGCCAATGAGTGCAAAGTTTTTTTTATTCATTTAAAGCCTCCAAGTAGGGTTTTCAACGACACCCTTTACATCAATAATTACAGGTGCTCCCTGAGACAATCCATTGTACTGATTTTGTGTAATTTTTTTAAATTCATCATGTCCTACCGCAACAATAATTGCATCATATTGGTATGTATCATACGGTAATTCATCTATAAAATTCATATCTTTTGCTATCCTGTCACTTTCATCCACCCAATAATCATAGACATCTACATTACATTCAAATTCTTGTAGTTCAGCTATAATATCTACTACTTTTGTATTCCGCATATCCGGACAATTTTCCTTAAAAGTTACACCAAGTACCAAAACCTTTGCACCATTGAGTTTTTTATCTGCTTTTACCATATATTTTATAGCTTTATCAGCTATAAGTTTAGAGATACTATTATTAATATTTCTTGCACCCAAAATAAGGTTAGGCGTATATCCCAATGACTGTGCTTTATGTGTAAGGTAATACGGATCAACCCCTATACAGTGTCCCCCAACCAAACCTGGGGAAAGCTTTATAAAGTTCCACTTCGTACCCGCAGCAGCCAATACTGCTGCAGTGTCTATATCCATCATATCAAATATCATTGCAAGCTCATTCATAAGCGCAATGTTGACATCTCTTTGGGTATTTTCAATGACTTTTGCAGCTTCTGCAACTTTAATCGTGGGTGCCAAGTGCGTACCTGCGGTGATAATACTTCTGTAAAGCATATCTACTTTTTGAGCTATTTGGGGTGTTGAGCCTGCAGTAATTTTAAGTATCTTAGTTACCGTATGCTCTTTATCTCCAGGGTTAATACGTTCAGGAGAATACCCGCAAAAGAAATCCGTATTAAATGTTAGCTTACTCTCTTTTTCAAGCTCCGGTACACATATCTCTTCCGTTACACCAGGATAAACAGTAGATTCATAGATAACAATATCATCTTTTTTTAGCACTTTCCCTACTGACTGAGAAGATTTTATCAGAGGTGTCAAGTCTGGTTCATTGTCATTATCTATAGGTGTAGGCACTGTGACGATGTAAATATTACAATCTCTGGCATCATCCCAATTTGCTGTAAACTTCATGCCATTCTCGATAGATTCTTTCACCTGGATATTTGTAAGTTCTAGCGTTCTATCAAAACCACTATTAAGCTCATCAATCCTTTCTTGGTTAATATCAAGTCCTACCACATCATATTTCTCTGCAAAAGCATGTGCCAATGGTAAACCGACGTACCCTAACCCTATAATCGCTATCTTATCTTGCATTATTATTCTTCTTTTAAAATTGTTTCAATAATTATATCTAAAAACCCTTACTCTCTATTCTTTGCACTTTAACCTTCGCCTACGTCTCATATAAAGATAAACTAATCCTCCACCCAACACTAAACCACCTAAAACCTGTACCCAAGCACTCAGTAAAATGCTTTTGTTCACAATGGTTTTATGCATATCGTTGTCTATGGTAACGCCTGCAAACTTTGCCGTATGTACCATGAGTGACACAGCCAAGTCTTGATCAGGCATCTCTTTATGACAACTTAGACAAGCGCCACGTCTGTCAAGTTTGGCTCTGCTTTCATTGTCCAGTGCTTGGGAGAGTTTCCAGTGGTTTCCAACGGTTTGAACCTGTGTGCCGTTTTCGTCTATCATCACAGAGAAATCGTATTTCAAGTTTGGTATGGCAGGGATCTGTTCATCTACTTGTTTAGGTAAAAGTATTTTGTCCGCTCGCATGAGGTCTACGATGGTTGTTTTACTTTGATCAGCAAAGTATTTTCCCCCGTTGATACCTCTACCCATCGCTTTTAAGCTGGCATGACAACTCTCACAAGTACGCGACTTCTTAGAAATGGTATGAGGTTGTACAGGAGACATGGTGATAGCGTTAATACCTTCTGCTCCTGCACCTTCTGCATTGGCTACTTTAAAGATGTGGTTTTGTAGCAAGGCTTTACCGTCTTTCCCTATAACAGTAAGGCTTACTTGACAGCCAGGGATAGTAGGAGAGACTCTTCCTTCTCCGTTTTGAGAGAGTGCTGGGTCTTCCCATCGAAGATAGCTTCGAGTCTCAGTCACTTCTCCATCTACCAAAAAGTCTTTCAGTGTGTCCACTTCACCTGTTTTACCATTGACATGATGTTTAGATGCCGCCAAATAGTCTGGATTTTGCTTGCCCTCTGAGTAGTCTACTTTGACATGACANCCATAACACTGAGGTGCCCAAGTTGCATGACACGTGTAACATTCAAGCTTTTCTGTATGGGCTTCTATCTGATCCATCGCCACCAAACCCTCTTTAGAGATCTTATTTTCTTTTTTAAGTAGTTTAAGCGGCTTCAACTCTATATCTTTTCCCGAAGACAAGTGCATCATGACCTTGTCACCTTTTCTTACCGCTTTAGTCAATGGATTACCACGGGCTGAAAGTAAAAATCCATCTCCTTTGTCTGTCGGTATAGCCCCTTGTTCCAAGTAAGCTGCTAAGGTTTTAGTCGTGCCTCTTGCTTTACCCGTTTTAGGCTTTGTAGAAAACTCATCCGAGTACCCAAGTGGTAACTCCCAAGGATACTGAGTTGTGGTTCCATGACAGTCTTGACACTCTATCTCCACCGCACCTAAGTTTGCTCCCCTAAAGAAGCCGTCTCCATGCATGTCATTTGAAGTGTGACAGTCTTGGCAAAGCATCCCTTTAGAGTAATGAATGTCTTCAGTAAGGTGCAAATAACGCTTCGTATGTAACTTTGGCTGTCCATTTCCTTTTTCATCAAAAGATGCTTTATATTCTGTCTCCA
>JGI24023J19991_10000790_pt1 | contig 24891 bp, 29 predicted proteins | sample Cruoilmetagenom1_FD_19991 | JGI IMG/M metagenome (IMG submission 19991) | reverse complement strand
ATCTCCTGCAAATTCCTGCCTTCAGATGAGAGTACTTCTGCTTGACGCAGTAGCCTTATTATCTGCTCTGGAGTGTATCGCTTCCTGCCCATTATAACGACCTCCTATATATAGGGTTTTCTATCAAAAAAATAACTTAATACATGGACCTATTATAGGGGGGGCAGGTCAGTTTATAAAACCACTAACTTTTAACCGTTCTATGTTTGTATAAAGAAGAAAGTATCCCGTCGGATTTATATGTAGCTTTCAATAATGCAGAAATTACTTTAAATTCCGGTTCCCTTACTCAATTCCCTGGAATAAACCCAATTGTGAATCGCAAATAGTTTGTCTGAATTTGATTAGCGGTTGATATTCAGGGTCAGTATAGAAAGCTTCAGCATCAGACATATTAGGAAATTCTATTATCACTATTTCGCCCGGAGGGAAAATTCCCTCCTTAGCATTTCCAGAAGGCGCTATACAAAGTACTTTTGCATTATGTTTTTCAAGAATAGGCAAAGCCTTTTCAACATATTCCTTTTGAAAAACTTCTTCATGTCTTATATCTGTAAAAGCTACTAAATATGCACTCATATGTTTCTCCTTTCATATTTCATTGGAATAATGGACTAATAACAACGTTTAAGGTTGATTTTGCAATATTGCTTTCAATAATATTTGCTCTATCTAATGCTCAAAGCATTTAATACATATCAAGTAATAATCTCTAGCATTAAACTAATGCAAAAATAAATGAAACTGAAGATAACAAACAAGCTATTGTGCGTACATGATTCCAAGCAGTCCATTTTGTTAGATAGTTTGTCCAGAGATCGGAAGCCTCAACTGTATCCGGTTTAACAGCATCCAGGGCTTTATTCATAGGAACATTAAATACAACTGTTACAAAGAATGATCCAACCAAGTAGATAATCGCCCCTACAAGAACGTATATTGCCCCTGGGTAGTGCCAGTACCAGATAAGGGACAGAGCTAAAAGAGCTGAAAGTACTGCTGTTCCTATGAAGACTAGAAAAAAAAGTGGGTTCAAAATAACCCTGTTTATTGATTGCATTGACTCTATGCCCTGGGGTGGTGGGAGATTACTGAGAGCATTCATTATTGTATTTGAAAATATGAAAAACAGGCCCGCCATTATTCCTGAGCCTACTGCAGATAAAAGGAGTGTCACAAAAAATATGCTAGTCACTTGCTTCCTCCTCAATAACCCATGCACCCTCAGAGGCTGCAATCTTTACATATTCAGAAAAATCTCTGGGTTCTCTTCCAAGTGCTCGCTGAACCCCGTCACATATATAAGAGTTCCTGCCATCTAAAACAGTTGTGAATAAATAGTTAACAAGATCAATGTATTCAGAAGGAACCCCCTGAGCTGCCATTTCGTCTGAGAATACCTGGGCTGGTATCTGTATATAATCAACTTCTATACCAGCACCTTTAGAAATCTCATCAACTGCTTCAGTAAAAGTCATCAGTCTCGGACCTGTAATCTCATAAAGCTGTGCTTCGTGACCTTCTTCAGATAAAGCAGCCACTGCAACATCAGCAATATCGTCTGCATCGATAAATGGCTCTTTCACATCTCCTGCTGGAAGGGCCAGTGTTCCTGATAGTATTAAATCCCTCATAAATGCTTCACTGAAGTTCTGTGCAAACCAGCTAGCCCTAACAATAGTCCATTTAACTCCCGAGTTCTGTACAATTTGCTCACATCTCTGAGCTTCTTCCTCACCTCTTCCTGAAAGAAGGACTATTTTTTTTATCCCACTATTAACTGCTAGATCAGTAAAAGCCTGTATAGCTTCAGGAGCTCCGGGAACTGCAAGGTCAGGATAGAAAGAGATATAGACTGTACTTACATCCTCAATCACTTTTGCCCATGTGCTTTGATCATACCAGTCAAATCCAGGATTTGCAGAGCGAGAGCCTATTCTTACAGGCAAACCCTTTTCTTTAATCTGATCTACTATCCTGCGACCAGTTTTTCCGGTACCGCCAAGAACTAATATAAATTTTCCTTCTACTTCTGAATTAATGATTTCATGCATCACACCCTCCTTATACTGCAGAGCTTTTATTAACTTAATATCCAGTATAATGATATTTAATTGACTGTCTAGGTTGCTATAATATAGTGTCTGCAGCAAGAGTAAGGATGAATGAAGAGTTATTTACTGGTAATATTGTGCTAGATAGAAATATTGTATAATAGCCTTACATTATAGACACTATGCTGGAATTTTATCTTATTTCACTAGTAGTACTCAGAAAATTTTATAGAGAATGTAAATAATCTATAAAATACCGTTGTCCTTAAAAATAAGAGTTTAAAAGGAGTGGCGACGGGTGGATTTGAACCACCGACACAGGCCTTATGAGAGCCCCGCTCTACCCCTGAGCTACGCCGCCTTAGTTAGAGTCTAAAGGATTAATTACCTATAGAGATTAGTCTGTTACAGTTTTAGCTGTAAATTCAAAACCGAAAATATATCATGGTTCCATTAACTTTCAAGAAAATACCCAATCACTATAAAGTTTTTTATTGAGCAATAATTTTTAATTAAATTCGGCTGCTTAGGATTATTTGTTGAATGGAGAAAAATTCTTCTTGACAACTTAAGTAAAATACTTTATTTTTATTATCGAAGTTAAACGGAATACTTAACAAATCATCCTCCATCCTCCTTTAGAAGAGGGAATGCACTAACCGCCATCTGAGCATTCCCTCTTTTTCTTTTTAGATAACCTTTTCAGATTATACATATTGCAAATTTATGAGCCAATCTAACTTGTTTCAGCAGATATCTTGTCAATTTGAAGCACTAGGTGATATTTTTAGGGTAATATATTATCCGTTCTATGTGGAACTGAACTTTGATGTCTTGAGGNACCTATGAAGAGAAGAAATCTTTTTAAAATTCTAATTGGAATGTTAGTTATAATCCTATTGCTCTGGGGCATAATCCTTTATGTTTATTTAGATCAAAACACTAAATCAGATTACTATGGAATGGTATATGAAACAGAGGCGCCGGAATTTACTCTGACAGACCAAGATGGGTCTAAAGTGAGCCTCTCAGATTTTAAAGATAAGCTTGTCCTTATCTTTTTTGGATACACTCACTGCCCTGATATATGTCCAATGACTATGTCGGTAATGAATAATGTCGTGGATCANCTTGGGGATCAGGCAGAACANGTGCAGGTTATTTTTGTCACGATAGATCCAGAGCGTGACACTCAAGAGAAACTTAAGAGCTACGTACCATACTACAATGAAAACTTTATAGGACTTACAGGAACTCCTGAAGAGATAGATAAAGTAGCTGATGACTATAATATTTTTTACAGCAAGGAAGAGGTGGAGTCTGCCTCAGGTTACTTAATGGGGCATAATTCAAGTGTATTGCTCATAACCCCNGATGGAGAGATCTTTTTAAGGTACACGCAGAATAGAATGGATNCTGTTTCCATAGCGGGAGATATCAAAAGGATTTTGTAGTCCTAGCTCGGCAAATACGAACACACAATAAGGAGCGCTTCAGATGAAAAAAACTATAGTAGCTTTAATTCTATTTTTTGTTTTAGCTCAATTCTCTTTTGCCCAGGGCAATATTGTTATAAGTGATGCCTGGGTCAGGGAGGTTCCTCCCGGGACTTCTATGAGTGCGGGTTATATGACAATTGAGAACAATGGAGATGAAGATGATAAATTGGTTAGCATGTCATCTAAAGCTGCAGAAAGTGCGGAGCTCCATATAAGTAAAGTTGACAATAATGACGTTGCAACAATGGAGATGATCGAGGTATTAGATATTCCATCAAACAATTCCATAGAGCTTGAACCAGGTGGCATGCATGTAATGTTAATAGGTTTAAAGGAATCTCTTGTGGGTAAGGATAGTGTGGATTTAAAGCTAGTTTTTGAAAAGGCTGGGGAAGTTATGATTGAAGTGCCAGTTAAAAAAGGACAACCAGGTGGCCATAAGCACCATCATTAATATAGTTTCTGAAAGTTAGCTCTTAAATTCAAGGGTGTTTGAGGAAAGTTCTTTTTTAGTACCTTCTGTTGTTTCAATACTAATATTTTCGCTGACCTCATCCATAGTGCACCTGCCGTTATAAACGCCGCCATCTTCCACAATGAGTGATTCTGTAAAAACATCACCAAGCACTATTCCACTTCTTTTTATTTCTAAGCTGTGAGTTTCTATTACGCCTTCAACTCTTCCATACACAACTGTGTCAGCGGACTTAATTTCTCCAAGCACCAATCCATTTTCGCCAATTATAATGGTGTTCTCACCTGTTATTTTGCCGTTTAATTTTCCATCTATTCTAGTAGATGTTGAGGTAGACATATTACCTTCAAATTCACATCCGGCCCCAATCAGTGTTGTGATAAGATTTGGATCCGATTTCGCCACTTTTTTGCTGTCCTTTTTCTTTCCAAATATTCCCAAGATTATTTTAGCGATAAAAAGTTTTTTGGATTTACTCTTTTACCATCTTTAATTACTTCGTAATGAAGGTGAGTTCCGGTGGACCTTCCAGTGGAACCTGCCTTGCCAATTACATCTCCAACCTTAACTGTATCACCTTCTTTAACAGAAATATTTGATAAATGGCCGAATAAAGTTTCATAACCATTTTCATGTTTGATTACTACAGTTTTACCGTAACTGCTTTGCCAAGATGCTTTTGTAACTTTCCCACCGGCTGTAGCTACAATTTTTTGACCGTAATTAGCATCTATATCAATTCCTGAGTGAAAACCAGCTTTGCGTTTGAATGGATCTTTTCTGTAGCCAAAGTTGGAATTAATTTTTCCTTTTAACGGTGCACCTAATGGTGTGCTTAACATTGTGTTAAATAGATAGTCGATATCTTTTTTCATGTACTCAACATAGGATAAGCTCAATCTCTCGGCTGGAATAAATTCTCCACCTATGGATAATTCTTTTTTGATCCCCTTTTTCTGAAGCATGTCTTGCATTTCAAGCAAAGTTTCTTCTATTCCCTGAAGCTTATTTCTCAATTTTGCTTCTATCATTCTGTTTTCGTCTATATCTTGGCTTAATAAATTAATAGTGCTGATTAGTTTGTTAACAGACTGGGATTTTTTTGCTGAATCTTTGTAATAGATATAGCTTGTGCCAAAAGAAAATAGTGATATAAAAGCAAATATTAAAATACTACAAAAAGCTATTCTAATATGGGATTTTTTTACACTAAAAGATTTTGTACCTTGGTGCCCTGCTGTGACCAGCATGATGGTATAACGGTCCGTGTCCATGTAATGCCTCCAGAATCTGTCCAACCAGATTGGGTGTGATATGTTTATATGAGTAGTACTATAATAAACTGAAGCAATATTACATAGAATCTATTAAGATTGCAACTTAAATCTACTGTGTTGTATTGCGAGCAAGCTGTACGGAAATATTAATTCGGGAAGGGGTATTTGCTATTTTATACATTATATATAATTCTCGATCATTGTTTAAATAAATATGCAGTCTTGCGGTGAATGGTGATAGTAGATAATATGATAGTATTCAGGTTAGAGCTTAGGCTTAGAGGTCGTGACTAGGTTACTAAATTTTATTTTCATTTAGACTTCTATAATCGATATCCACTATATAAATAAAGGGGTGCTATTCGCGGTAGTCTTCAAATGGGAAAAGTCATATGCGTTGCAAATCAGAAAGGCGGGGTAGGAAAAACAACAACGGTAATTAACCTTGCCGCTTCGTTAGCCGCAGCTCATAAGAAAACATTGTTCATCGATTTTGATCCTCAGGGTAATGCTTCAAGCGGAGTTGGGGTAGATAAAGACGGCTTAAGTGAAACTATATATAACGCAGTCATTGGAGAATCAAAGATTAATGATATTTCTGTTAAAGTTGAGCCTGATTCTCTTGGTGGTTTTTTAACAGTTGTCCCCGCTAATTCAGAGCTAACTGGTGCTGAAGTAGAACTCATACATTTGGAAAGAAGGGAGTGGAGACTTAAAGATGCTATTGACTTGGTGCGTGAACAATATGATTACATTTTCATTGATTGCCCACCATCATTAAGTCTTTTGACTGTCAATGCTCTAGCTGCATCGGATTCGGTCTTAGTCCCTGTTCAGTGTGAATATTATGCTATGGAGGGGCTTGGGCAGCTAAAGAGAACTATCTCATTAATCAAGCAGAGGTTAAATCCTGAGTTAAGCATAGAAGGGTATTTGCTTACGATGTTTGACTCCAGGAATAATATTTGCCATATGGTTGCAAACGAACTTAGAAATTATTTTAACGGTGATGTTTTTGATACTATAATATATAGAAACGTCAGGCTCGCCGAATCACCTAGTCACGGAAAACCTGCCTTATTATATGACGTTAAATCTATCGGAGCAAAGAGTTATATCTCGTTAGCACAAGAAATAATAGCCAGGAACGGAGGTCAGTCTGTTGAAGAAGTCTAATCTGGGTAGAGGCCTGGATGCTCTTATACCTAAAGAAGAAAAGCTTGAGGGCTACATTGTAGCGTCAATAAATGAAGTTAAACCTAATTCTTCCCAGCCAAGAAAGGAATTTGACGAAGAAGCAATTGGTGAACTTGCCAATTCTATTAAGGAAAAAGGCATTCTGCAGCCACTTGTAGTCAGAACTGTTGAGAATGGTTATGAGATTATTGCTGGGGAGAGGAGATGGCGAGCAGCTCAGCGGGCTGGGGTTACAAGAGTTCCCGTAATTATCAAAGAAGCCTCAGACAAAGAGGTGTTAGAGCTCGCACTGATAGAAAATCTACAGCGTGAAGATCTAAACCCGATAGAAGAAGCAGTTGCCTATCAACATTTAATTGATGAGTTCGAATTAACCCATGAAGATGTTTCCCGCCAAATTGGAAAGGAAAGGTCCACTATAACAAATCAACTAAGGTTGTTAAAACTTCCCGATGAAGCCAAGGCGGCTCTGATCGCTGGTGATATAACAGCAGGTCACGCCCGTGCTATATTGAGTATAGAATCGCCGGCTGAGGCACGGGAGGCGTTAAAAGCTATACAAAAACAAAGGCTATCTGTAAGAAACACAGAACAACTTATCAAGAACATTTCAAAACGTAAGAAGAAAGAAACAACTACAGAGCCTGAGGATATTTATCTTAAGCAAATTTTAGATGAGTTAAAGAATGCTCTTAGCACTCAGGTAAGAATTGTAGATAAGCAGGGAAAGGGTAAGATTGAAATTGATTACTATTCGAGTGACGAACTTGAGAGGCTTATTTCAATACTCAAGGGGAATATATAGAAGAAGGAATAAAACCCAATGAAAGAATTTAAAGTTAAAGTTGAAGTGAAGTTAAAGCCTGTGGTCTTAGATCCTCAGGGGAAGACCGTGCTTACAGCGCTTCATAATCTTGGATACGAAAAAGTAGAGGATGCAAGAATTGGTAAATTAATAGAACTAAAGATCACTGATGAGGATGCAGGTAAAGTAAAAGAGCGGGTGAATGATATGTGTTTGAAACTCCTGGCAAATCCGGTGATTGAGGATTTTGTTGTAAATGTCGAAGAGTAATATCTATAAGTTTGGAATAGTTGTATTTCCCGGGTCCAACTGTGATCACGATTGCTATCACGCTATAAAACATGTCTTTGGGCAAGAATGCGAATTCTTGTGGCACCACGAGACTGATGTTGGGCAATTTGACTGTATAGTTCTGCCGGGAGGGTTTTCTTACGGTGATTATCTTAGAACTGGATCAATAGCTAGTCTTTCCCCAATTATGAAGTCGGTAGAAAAATTCGCACAGTCTGGAAAGCCGGTTATTGGTATCTGTAATGGTTTTCAAGTTCTTGTAGAATCAGGTCTCCTACCCGGAGCTCTCATAAAAAACTCTTCTTTAAAGTTTGTCTGTAAATGGGTTCGCATAAGAGTTGAAAGCACTAAAAATCTTTTTACTGAAAACATGAAAGTAGGAGATACGTTGAAACTCCCCGTAGCACATGGTGAGGGTAATTATTTCTGCTCTCCAGATGAGCTCAAAGCGCTTAATGAGAATTCTCAAATAGTATTCAAATATTGTGCGGAGAATGGGGATGCAACACCCGAATCAAACCCTAACGGATCACTAGAGAATATCGCAGGCATAAGTAACAAAGAAGGCAATGTGCTTGGTATGATGCCTCACCCAGAGAGATGCACTGAAGAAATACTTAACGGAACCCAGGGCAGATTGATTTTTGAATCCATTATCTCGTGGCTCAATCTAAACAATAAACAAAAGGATCGGGCTTAATTTCTGCTGATCAAAACATAATATTAAATGGGAAAATTACTAATACTCTTATTGATAATCCTTATTGCTTTTTGGGTAGGGAGGTTATCTGTGAGTTCTAAGAAAGAGAAAATTTCTAAAAATAATAATCAAGATGAATCTGAAATAATCGATATTGAAATAGAAGATGAGACTTAGTTTACGTAAGATTTCTAAATAAATATTAAATCCCCGCTCAAACACAAATATTTGTTGCAAATGTGCCTGTATGGTACTCTTAAAAGGCCAAAGTATTGGTGCTTGAGAGTTAATGTAAGGGTAATAAAATGACAGAACATAAAATAGACAGTCGGATAGATATAACAAAAGAAATTTGCCCTATGACTTTTGTAAAAACTAAGTTGAAACTTGAAACTATGTCCACAGGGGAAGTGCTAGAGGTAACTTTACGTGAAGGAGAACCTTTAATAAATGTCCCCAAGAGTGTTGAACAGGACGGACACAAAATATTAGATCTTCGCCAAGAAGGCGATATATACAAACTTGTAATTGAGCGTACTTAATGAACCTATCATTAGCTAGAATTAAATCTTCGGAAAGCGGATTAAAAAGAGCTGATTCGGTAATTGAATTGGTAGGAAATACACCTCTCATCAAACTGAATAATATTACAGAAGGGGTAAAGACGGGCGTGGAGGTCTATGCTAAAGCCGAGTGGTTCAACCCTGGAGGTTCTGTTAAGGATAGACCCGCTCTGTGGATGATTTTAGATGGAATAAACTCCGGTCAACTAACACATGATAAGATTCTGATGGATTCTTCCTCAGGGAATACCGCTATTGCATATGCTATGTTTGGCGCAGCTCTAGGTTACAGGGTAGAGCTTGTTACGCCAATGAATATTAATATTGAAAGAAAAAAAACGCTCACAGCTTTTGGAGCGAAAATAATTTATTCAGATCCGCTCGAAGGCTCAGATGGAGCCATAAGGCTTGCTAGAAAATTAAAAGCTGAGAATATGGATAAGTACTATATGCCGGATCAGTATAATAACCCGGCTAACCCTCAGTCCCATTACGATACAACAGCCGTTGAGATTTGGGATCAGACAGAGGGCAGGGTAACGCATTTTTTAGCCGGACTAGGCACTAGCGGGACGTTTATGGGAACCCGCAGAAGGCTTAAGGAATTTAATCCTGATATTAAAACTATTTCTATTGAACCCGCTGAGGCTTTACACGGTCTTGAAGGAATGAAGCATATGCCTTCGTCAATTGTTCCTGGAATATATGATTCACATAAGGCGGATGAACTTGTTGGAGTTAGAACAGAAGATGCTTATGACACAATGAAAGACCTTCTAAAGAAGGAAGGCATTTTCGTAGGCCATTCAGGAGGGGCTGCTGCTTACGCCGCAATTGAGTGCGCTAAAACCCTTGAAGAGGGAGTGGTCGTTACAGTATTCCCTGATGGAGGATATAGATATCTGAGCGGAGGTATATGGTGGTAAAAGTAGCAAAATCGGCATACGATGGAATGATTAAACACGCTGAAGCAGGCTTCCCACACGAAGTTTGTGGAGTCATGATCGGCACAAACGGAAATATTACCCACTACAAAGAATGTGGAAATCTCAACACACAAAGAGCGCATGACCGTTATGAATTAGATCCCGTTTCTTTTAAAGAAGCAGATGAATGGGCAAGAGAGAATAAAATGGAAATACTAGGAATTTATCACTCACACCCCGATCATCCCTCGAAAGCTTCAGAAACTGACAGGCAAAGAGGTTGGCCTGATTGGATTTATATTATTTTTTCTATCATGGGCGGAAAGTATCATGATGCCCGAGCTTGGGTTCTAGAAGATTTCGATGGGCAATTTAATGAAGAGCAAATTGAAGTTACGGAAGGTTGAAGATTGCAATTAACTGAAGATCAGATTTATAGATACAGCAGGCACATTTTACTGCCAGAAGTTGGTGGCGAAGGGCAAAAGAAACTTTTAGATGCAAAGGTGTTTTGCTTAGGTGTCGGAGGGTTGGGTTCACCGATAGCTCTTTACTTGGCTGCTGCTGGAGTAGGAACGATAGGGATCGCTGACTCTGACCAGGTAGACATTTCAAATCTTCAGAGACAAGTGCTTCACTACACCGAGGATATTGGAAAGCCTAAGACACATTCAGCTCAGGAAAAGCTTGAGAAGCTAAACCCTGATGTGGAAATAATTACATATAACAATTTGATAACCAAGGATAATATTAGAGACATAGTAAGGGCTTATGACATTGTTGTAGATGGATCCGATAATTTTCAGACCCGTTATCTAGTGAATGATGCCTGCTTCTTTGAGAAAAAGACACTTATCTCGGGAGCTATTTTTCAGTTTGAAGGGCAGATTTCAGTATTCAAGCCTCATAACGGCGGTGCATGCTATCGTTGCCTATACCCGGAAATCCCACCAGAGGGTATGATGCCAAGCTGTCAGGAGGCGGGGATATTAGGGGCTGTAGCTGGAACTGTAGGAACTATGCAGGCTGTTGAAACACTTAAAGAGATTTTAAAAATCGGTGATACACTAGAAGACCGTCTTTTAATGTTTAACGCTCTCAAAATGACTTTTGACTCAGTTAAAGTTAATAAGCACCCAAAATGTTGCTTGTGTGGGAAGAATGCGACAATTAAAGAAGTAACCGAATATGCTAAGCCTGAATGTGATTATGAGAACTCTGCTAACTCTTGAAAAGCACTAAAATTCAGCAATAAAGACCATTAGAAATACACAGCTTGCTGTGAACTTGACAACGCCCTGTACCTCCCCCATACTAAACTACTCAAAACGACCTTTTAACTCTGTAAACTCTACTAATTTCGAGGAATTATAAATGGATTTAACCGAGGTTTTTAAAAGTACTCTTCTAATTGGACCGGAACTCTCTCTCATAATAGCAGGCCTAATAATTATAGTGCTCGATCCAATACTCAGGGATTCTGCAAAAAGAAATCTCTTTGGTATCGCACTTTTAGGATTAGCAGTTGGTTTTATCCTAAATATTAAGAGATTTGGGGTATCAGAGACAGCTTTCTCCGGAGCGCTTTCTTTAGATCAGTTCGCTGCTTATTTTAATATTATTTTTCTCATTGGCGCATTTCTAGCAGTCATCTTTTCAAGGGACTACTTTTCAAAGATAAGTAAGCACTCTAATGAGCTTTATGCTCTAATACTTTTTTCAACTTCAGGGATGATGATTCTAAGCTCTGGAAAAGAGTTTATGTCACTTTTTCTCGGATTTGAGATAATGTCTATATCTGTATATATCCTCTCTGCTTTTAACAGAAAATCTGTCAGATCAACAGAAGCTGGGATTAAATATCTTATCTTGGGCGGTTTTTCATCGGCAATCCTTCTTTACGGTATAGCACTACTTTATGGAGCTTCAGGATCGGTTTATTTGGACGAGATCCTAAGCAAGTTCGATCCTACAAACCCTCTGTTTTTGGCTGGTAGCGCATTAGTACTTGTCGGATTCATATTTAAGATAGGAGCTTTCCCGCTACACCAATGGGTGCCCGATGTTTATGAGGGAGCCCCCATGCCAGTGACTGCTTTTATGTCAGTTGGTGTAAAGGCTGCAGCATTTGCCATTTTACTGAGAGTTATTTTCGAAGGATTTGCTGAGATTCAGTTAAGTATTATGCCGGTTCTCTGGATAGTTGCAGTATTCACTATGATAGTGGGGAACATAGCAGCAATAGCTCAAAAGAGCATAAAACGTATGCTTGCTTACTCAAGCATTGCTCATGCCGGATATGCCCTGGTTGGTGTGGTTGCTGCATATGGCGGTGATAAATTAGCTGTAAGCAGTGTAATGTATTATCTTTTTGCATATATGTTTATGAACTTAGGCGCATTCGGTGTTTTAGCTTACTTATCAAGAGATGGTAAGGAATGTGAGACGTTTGAGGATATTTCAGGGCTTTGGAAAAAAAGACCATATCTTGCCCTGGCGCTAGGCGTATTTATGTTTTCTCTTGCAGGAATTCCTCCAACTATAGGATTTTTTGCCAAGTATAGAATTTTTCTCTCCGCAGTACAGGCGGATTTCTACTGGTTAGCAATAATAGGTATTCTAAGCAGCGTAGTTTCAGCCTATTATTATTTAAGAGTCCTTGTTTACGCTTATATGAAAGATGATACAGCCACTTTTCCTTCATTTAAGATCGCCTCATCGATAGTGCTGGTTGTGCTTTGTATAGGAACTCTTCTTCTAGGAGTATTTCCTTTTGATTCCTGGCACTTAGCCCTGGAGGCAGCGGGATCAGTTCTGGTTGCTTTAAACGGGGGATAGGCATTTTCTAAGTTTTAAATGCCGTTTATACTCTCATTGGATCCATATAGTAAACCTAACAATTTTGAATACTTAACCTAATTATTGTATAATTAACTTTAACAATCCATGGCAAGAAAGAGAAGCAGTTCCAAGCAAAATTCCTCAGATAACCTTATTAGAGAGCTAATTTCAGCATTCTTATTCTCTTTAGGGATTTTTTCCGCCCTCAGCCTCATTTTTTATAGCTCAGGTACAGATCAAGATGTTCAAGGTGCTATGGGTACTATTGGAGTCTTCATTTCCGATATGCTTGGAAAAGCTTTTGGTATATGTGCATTCGTAGTGCCAATAGTGATGTTTTATTCATCTGTCGTTGTTTTTCTGAATCGCGCTGGAAATAGTCTTTATAGAAAGGCAATTGCTTCATTTATCTTTCTTTTAGCCATAATGACTTTTCTTGGGTTGGCCTTTATAGGAACTGACTTTTTAGGCTACAATCCCGCAGGCGGATGGATAGGAAGTTCGGTAGCTACAATACTCAGAGATGGTATAGCTGGCACCGTTGGATCATATTTAATTGTAACCATATTGTTTTTGCTCAGTTTAATAATTATATCGAGTTTATCTTTAACACAATTAATCGGGTTTACGGGAAAGTGGTTTATGTATATCATCCAACATGCCTTAGGAGTCTCTAAATATCTTGTATACAAAGCTAAGAGTGGAGTGAGTCAACTCAAGGACTCCTACGCTAAACCCGCCGATACAATAGAAGAACCTCAAATATCAACTGCAAATGCCTCCATAGTTCTTAATGGTAAACAAAGTCCGGTAGATGAGATTCTTAATGAAGAGATAATAAATTTAGAAGATGAAATTGTCACAGAATATACAACTCAGGAAATTCAGGCGGATGGCGAACATCCGCAAATTGTAGTAGAGGAACCAAAGTTAAAGGGACTAGAAGAGTTTTTCCCTAAAAAGCAAACATTGCATGAGGATTATAAACTTCCATCTACTGACTTATTGGATGCAAAAATGGATTCTGGAATTGAAGTAGATAGAACAGCCGTTTATGAAAAGGCTAAACTTATAGAAGACAAGTTGCAAGATTTTGGCGTTAAGGGAAAGGTCACAGAGATAAGGCCGGGCCCTGTGATTACGATGTTTGAATATAAACCGGCGCCTGGAATTAAGATCAATAAAATAGCTGCTCTTGAGAATGATCTAGCTATGGGGCTCAGTGCTGTGAGTATAAGAATAATTGCTCCAATCCCAGGTAAGGATGTTATAGGTATAGAAGTTCCTAATACAAAACGAGAGCTTGTTGTGTTAAGGGAGATGCTTGAGGATCCTGAGTTTTCAAAGAGCGAATCCTTTTTGACACTCGCATTAGGTAAAGACATCTCCGGGCTTTCTTTTTATATGGATCTTAGAAAAGCACCCCATCTTATGATTGCAGGTACTACAGGATCAGGAAAGAGTGTTCTCCTAAATGCGATAATCACTAGCATGCTTTACAAAGCAAGCCCCCGTGAGCTTAAGTTTATTATGATAGATCCCAAGATGCTTGAGCTTTCCGTATATGAAGATATACCACACCTTCTCCATCCAGTAGTAACAGATCCTAAAAAGGCAGCAGCAGCTCTGAGATGGGCTGTGATGGAAATGGATAACAGATACAGTATTCTTTCCGAAGAGGGTGTTAGGGACATTGAGTCATACAATAAAAATTTAATGAAGCATGGCACTGAGGATAAGTGGGAGAGATACCTACCATATATAGTTATTGTTCTTGATGAGCTTGCTGATCTTATGATGGTTTCCGGTAACGAAGTTAAAGATTCAGTTACTAGACTTGCACAAAAAGCGCGTGCTGCAGGCATTCACTTGATAGTTGCAACACAGCGTCCTTCGGCCGATGTTGTTGCAGGCCTTATCAAAGCCAACTTTCCGGCTAGGATTTCATTCTTGGTATTCTCGAAGATTGATTCGAGGATAATTTTAGATGCAGGCGGCGCAGAGAGGCTTCTTGGAAAAGGGGATATGCTCTTTTTAGAGCCTGGAACGTCAAATCTTGTGAGGCTTCAGGGTGCCCTTATCTCTGATGAAGAGAGAGAGGGGATAACCGATTTCGTGAAATCTCAGGGACAGCCTCACTATAACGAAGAAATCACTTTTGTAGAAGAACAAGAAGGTGACTCTGATCTGGATGATGAGAAAGACGAGCTTTACCAACAGGCGCTACGAACGATTGCCGAAAGTGGTCAGGCTTCAATCTCTATGCTACAGAGAAAGCTCAAAATAGGCTACAACAGGGCGGCTCGAATAGTTGAGATTATGGAAAAAGAAGGGGTTGTCGGTCCGCAGGAAGTCGCTGGAAAACCAAGGGAAGTATTCATTGATCCAAGTCAGGTTGAAGAGAGGTAATAATGTCTAAAAAATTATTCACCATATGTCTTTTATTATTTGTATTATCTATTGAAGTTCACGCTGAAGAGAATTTGAATGCTGTTATAGACGGTATTCAGAAAAAGTATGAACAAATTAATAATTTCCAAGCCTTGTTTACTCAGGAATCAGAAGTAAAGGCATTAAATAAAACCCAGTTAGCACAGGGCGAGGTCTGGTTTAAAAAACCTGGCAAAATGAGATGGAATTACAATTCACCTAACAAAGATCAAATCGTTTCTGATGGTAAGACTCTATGGTTTTATGATGAGGAAGAAGAGCAGGTCATAGAAACGCCTCTTGCTCAGGTATCAGAGACACAGTCCACCACAACTCTTCTCTCCGGATTAGGAAACATCAAGCAGCTTTTTAATGCGAGCTTTGCAGANTCCGTGGGTATTAATCCAAACGGAAGCTATTTGGTTGATTTGGTACCGAAAGGTGATGAGGAATATAACAAGGTTACTATTTCCGTCAATAAAACTGACATGATGGTGAATACACTTTATTTATATGACCCCTTTGGTAACCTCACAACAGTAAAACTTGCGGATATCAAAGTAGATGGTGGTGTGTCCGATTCTCTTTTTAACTTTAAGACTCCGGACGGAGCTGAAGTTGTAAAACCTCCATCCTTTTAATAATCCATATCTCCAATTTTGATAGATTCTAAAGAGTTGGTACTAGAGTTAGCGGTCTATCTCGCCAAGTACGATATCAAGGCTGCCGATCGCAGCAATTACGTCAGCGACTAAACTGCCCTCTACCATTTTAGAAAGAGCCTGCATGTTTACAAATGATGGCCCCCTTACACGCATTCTGTAAGGTTTTCCTGAGCCGTCACTTATCAAGTAATAAGATAACTCTCCTTTAGGGTTTTCAACGGCGTGTTGTATCTCCCCCGCAGGCGGCTTAAATCCTTCATACACTATTACAAAATGTCTTATAAGTGATTCCATTTTGGTATAGGTAAGTTCCTTCTCAGGCAAAACAATATCAGGGAGATCCGCAATGAAAGGTCCGTCAGGGAGGTTGTCTATAGCTTGTTGTATGATCTTTAAGCTCTGATGCATTTCCTCCATCCTGCATAGATAACGGGAGTAAGCGTCACCCTCGTTTGCTACAGGGACTTCAAAGTCATAGTTCTCGTATCCTAAATATGGAGTGGCTTTTCTCACGTCATACGGCACACCGCTACCTCTCAGAGCCGGGCCGGTGAGACCTAAATCAATCGCGTCTTCAGCACTAATGACTGCAACACCTTTTGTTCTTTCTATCCATATCTTGTTTCTAGTTAGCAGGTTTTCTACTTCGGTTAGTGTCTTAGGGAATATCTTTAGAAAATTTCTTACTACTTCTTCAAAGTTATCAGGCAAATCAAGTGGAAGCCCTCCCACTCGAGGATAAGAAGTGGTTAGCCTTGCTCCGCAGACGGTCTCTAATATGTCATATATTCTTTCTCTTTCTTTAAAGCAATAAAGGAAAGCACTCATTGCCCCTAGATCAAGAGCATTGGTTCCAATCCCTACTAAATGCGACTCAATTCTTCCAAGTTCAAAGAGTATAACTTCAGCTGTTTTAGCTCTTTGGGGTATTTCGTCTTCAATTCCAAGTAGTTTTTCAACAGCAAGTATGTATCCAATGTTGTTACATATGGATGCAATGTAGTCCATCCTATCCGTATAAGGCAGGCATTGTTGGTAAGTAATATGCTCACATAATTTCTCAATGCCCCTGTGAAGATAGCCAATATAAGGCACAGCCTTTACAACCATCTCTCCGTCTAAGTGGAGCACAATTCTTAAAACACCATGCGTAGCTGGGTGCTGAGGTCCCATGTTGAGCATCATGGTCTCAGTACGGGTACCGTCTTCATGTATTATTGATTGATCTTCACTTATGAATTCAACTCTTTCCATTAATCAACGCCGTCCTCAAGAGCCTTTTCAAATGACTCCTTTGAAGCTTCACGGTTTCTTACATCAAAATCTTTTCTAAGGGGGTATGGTTTATAATCTTCGGGCATAAGAATTCTTCTAAGATCCGGGTGCCCTGTAAATTCAATTCCAAACATATCGTATACTTCTCTTTCCAACCAATCAGCACTACTCCAAATGGATACAACCGAGTCAATCTTTGGGTCATCATCAGTCAGCTCAGCTTTGAGCCTTATCCTGATATTCTCCTCACAATCAGGTCCGAATCTGTGTATATGGTAGACAACTTCATAGCGGGGTGATTTAACTTCAAGATAATCAACAGCAGTTAAATCAGCTAAAAAAGTAAACTCCAAATTGTCTTTGAGGTGTTTGCAGAATCTATGGATTTGGTCTTTGTTTATAATAAGAGTAGTTTCATTTCTGTACTCTTTGATATCCAAAATGTCTTGCGGAAACTCCTTTTGTAGCAAGCTGACCGCCTGTTCTAAATCAAAACTCATACTACAGGGGCCCCTTTCATTTCTATTTTCTTCTGGATCTTCATAACGGCATCAATTAGTGCTTCAGGTCTTGGAGGGCAGCCTCCTACATAAACATCAACAGGAAGGAACTCGTCTATTCCCTGTATAACCGCATAGCTGTCAAAAGGACCGCCCCCGCATGTGCAAGAGCCCATTGCAATTACCCATTTTGGCTCTGGCATCTGGTCATAAATTCTTCTGCATACCGAGGCCATTTTATACGTAATTGTTCCCGAAACTATCATTAAGTCAGCTTGACGCGGGGAAAATCTAGCAACCTCGGCTCCAAATCTTGAAAGGTCGTATCTTGAGGCAAAAACTCCCATCATCTCAATAGCGCAACACGCTGTTCCAAAGGGCATTGGCCAAAGGCTATTTTTTCTTCCCCAGTTTGCGAAAGCTTCTATTGTTGTTGTTAAAAAACCTTCTCCACCAACTAGTGGATCTGCATTTACTCCCAATCTAATGCTCCTTTTTTAATAACATAAAAATATCCTGCCATTATTACTATAAGAAAAACAATTAATTCAACTAAAGCTAGGATTCCTAAATCTTTAAAGACCACTGCCCAAGCAAAAAGGAACACAGCTTCAACGTCAAATAGTATAAATAGTGCTCCAACTAAATAATATTTTATTGAAAATTTTCCTCTGGTATCCCCAGTCGGGGCCATTCCAGATTCATATGGCGCAAGCTTGCCTTTGGCTTTTCTTTTTGGTCCTAACTGCGAAGAAAGCCCAAGCATTATTGAAGCAAGGCCAATTGCAAATATTAGTATTAGTAGAATTGGTATATAGTCGTAAAGCACTGCATTATGTTATGTGGAATGTAAAAATTGTCAAGATAAAAAACCACCTATTCTTGAGCAATTTATGGTAATTGGTACTTAATTCATACATCGACCTAGTATTTTTAGTTTACTGCTGATGATAAGAGCAGAATAGTGTAATATTTGTGTTAGACTTAATAAAAAAATATGGAGGAGTTTTATGTTAAAGATTCTCGCTATCCTAGTTCTTACCATTGGTTTCGCCTTTAATTCAGTAGCTGACGTTATATTTGAAATGGACCAGAGTCAGGTTGATCCGGAGGCTACTCATAAAACAAAGGGTATGGTGAAGGGTAATAATTTCAAAATGGAATTTTATGAAAATGGAGAAAAACTCGATGGTGCTATGATCTATCATGGTGATAAAAAAGAGATGATTATGGTAAATCATCAAGATAAATCCTATGTTGTTTTAGATAAGGCTACTATGAATGAGCTTGCTGGAGTTATGGCTGAAGCAATGAGTCAATTTGAAGAAGCAATGAAAGATGCAAGTCCAGAAGAAAGAGCTATGATGGAGAAAATGATGAAAGGAAGAATGCCAGGTGCAGGAGAAAGCCAAACTGTCGAACCTGTTATCAAAAAGGCCGGTAGTGGAAAAGTAAACAGTTATAGCTGCACAAATTATGATGTATATCGTGGTGATGAGAAAACAAGCCAGCATTGTGTAGCTTCTTGGGAGAGTATTGAAGGTGGGGCTGAAATGAAAACAGTTATGGTTGAAATGTCACAATTTATGGATCAATTAAGCAAGTCATTCAAAAATAATAAAGGAATGTTCGGACAACAAATGAAGTTTGAAAATAATGTATTCAAGCAGATTGAAAAGATGAACGGCTTCCCTGTACAGAGCGTAGATTACGGAAATGGAGTAGTAATAAGTGAATCAGAATTAGTTTCATCAAAGAAAACTACAGTTAATGCCTCAGATTTGGAGCCTCCAGCTGGTTATAAACAACAGAGAATGGACTTGAACTAGATTTTAAACAAAGGAGAATCTTGCATGCATTTAAAGAAAATCTTTGAGGTCAGTTTGAACAATTTAGGGTATATGATTTTATTCATTGTTTTTTGTTTTATCGTGCTATTGCCAATACAAGATTCTATCGCAGTAAAATCCACTTGTGATTTTCAACATAAAGAGTGTTTCACAGAAGCTGGTTTTCCTGCATGTTATAAAAAAATTGATATAGAAAAATACTATCAATTTGTTGAAGAGGAAAAGCCTGAGATAGCCGAACAGATTGTAAATGATGATAAGAAGTGTGTGAAATTGACAGGGAATGAAAAAGCTTTTTTACAAGATAAAGGCGGCGGCTATGTGAAGTTCGGCATAAGAGGTCAAAACACGACCTTTTGGGCGAAGAGGGAAGCTCTTTTTGCAAGATAATCTTTTAGCCATAATACATGGTTTTTATTCTAAACCCTATCTAAGAACTACCTGGGACATTAATTGAAAATAAGACTAAATAAGTATCTTTCCATGTGCGGTGTTTCGTCTAGAAGGGGTGCAGACGATCTCATTTCTGATGGGGTTGTAAATGTTAACGGTAAGAATGAAAGAAATCTAGGGTCCACAATAGATCCAGATAATGATGTAATCAGAGTTCGCGGTAAAATAATTAAGCCTGAGCAAAACAGATATCTAATTCTCAATAAACCAAAACTCTACATTACTGCTCTTGGTGAGGGGCAGGACGAAAAAAGGACCATACAAGAATTGATTACCGAAATACCTGAAAGAGTCTATCCTGTTGGTAGGCTGGACTATGATGTAGAGGGAGTAATACTCTTAACTAATGATGGAGAGCTTGCAAATAGAGTTCTTCATCCAAGTTTTGAACTCAAAAAGACTTATTTTGCGATAGTTAAAGGCAATGTTAGCAATGCTAAGTCACTCCGAATGGCACAAGGAGTAAAACTTGAAGACGGATATGCAAAGCCTGATTCCATCAAGCTTCTCAAAACGGATAAAATCTCCAGTACTTTAGAAATTTCTTTTCATGAGGGCAGAAATCATCTGGTTAAACGATTTTTTGCGGAGTTTATGCACCCGGTTAGACAGCTCAGAAGAATGTCGGTTGGTCCACTCAGTATTGGAAATCTTGAGAGAGGCCGATGGAGAGATATAACTGGTAAAGAGCTCAAAAATCTCAAGAAAGCAGTGGGTCTTGAAAACTGAGCATTACCTGTATCAATAGCAAGAATTATGGTAGGATTCTCTGGTGATTCTGAGTTAAATCGCCAGTATGTATTAATTCTAGTTTCCAAAGGTAAATCCAATTATGTTTATTACATTTGAAGGTGTAGAAGGGAGTGGAAAGAGTACTCAAGCCAAACTTCTAGTAGAGTTCCTTTCTCAATGCGGATACAAAGTCACTCTAACACGTGAGCCTGGATGGGGACGCTTGGGAGAATTAATCAGAAAGATGATACTTGATGAAAGGGATCTAGATCTTGACCCCTTTTCAGAGCTCTGCCTTTTTTGTGCAGACAGAGCGCAACATGTTAGAGACTTTATCAAGCCCAAACTTCAAGATGGTGAGATTGTAATCTGTGACAGATATTTTGACTCGACTGTTGTGTATCAGGGGCACGGCAGAAAACTTGATAAACGGTTAGTTAACAAGATTGCAACAGCCTCAACTCTTGATCTTCTTCCTGACATTACATTCCTATTGAATCTTCCTGTAAGGACCGGTCTTACAAGGCTGCAAACTAGAGGGGAGATTACTAAAATGGATGAAGAGCCATTGGAGTTTCATGAGATGATAAGACAGGGTTATATGNTATTAGCTAGAAGAGAGCCAGAGAGAATAAAAAAGATCAATGGTGATAGAGATAGTTCGGAAATTCATGAAGAGATAAGTGGCATTGTAATAAATTCGATCGCAAAGAAAAGTTAATAGCTTCTTATCAATTATACAGATAAAGAGATACAAATGTTAAACGATGAAATAAAAGGACATGATTTTCAAAAGGAAATACTAAAAAGAGCAGTAAGTGAGAATCTTATTTCTCATTCATATTTGTTTTCTGGTCCTGACGGCATTGGTAAAAAACTTGTAGCAAATGAATTTGCTAAATTAATAAATTGTCAGACTGGTGGTTCACTTGAGTCAGATGGCTGTGATTGCAGCTCATGTTCAAAAATAGACAAAGGCATCCACCCTGACGTAATTTACGTTCAGTTTGAAGGGGTTAAAAACATCAAGGTAGAACAGATTAGAGAGGGAGTTGAAGATAGGCTTTTTCTTAAATCTTTTGAAGGTAAATACAAAGTTGTAATAGTTGATGAAGCTGAAAGGATGAGTAATGGAGCGCAAAATGCGTTCTTAAAAACACTGGAAGAGCCGCCTCCCAATTCAGTAATAATTCTTATTACCTCAAATCCGGATTCTCTTTTGCCAACAATACGTTCCAGATGTCAGCTCATCAGGTTCAATGCTTTACCTGAAGAATTGATTTTTGATGAACTCAAGAAAAGGGATGCCCTTTCATTAGAAGAAGCCCATATATGCTCTAAGTTGTCAAATGGTAGTCTCGGAAGAGCTTTTATGATGGATAGCGATTTGATAGAGTGGAGAAAAGAGTTGATTCAGTTTTTAATGCACCTCAAACCTCACTCTGCCATGAGGGTTATAGGACTGGCTGAATACATGCCTCTCACCTCGACTCCTGAAGATATGGAGAGAATGACCCTTGCATTTGAATTTATTTCCCTCTGGCTTCGCGATCTTATGTTGATAAAGACTGATTCTGATAAGAAAGGGATTACAAACATAGATTTGATAGAATCAAGTAACCAAATAGCAGAAAAATGGGATCTTGATAACATTTTAGATAAAATGGGCGCTTTAGAGAAAACCCGAAATGATATTTACCATTTAAATGCAAACAAACAGCTTTCATTTGAGAATCTTTTTATAAGGATAGCTAGTTAGGGTATTATCATAGCCCTTGAGTTTCTAATTAAGAGAGTTTCTAATGAAGGGAAGAAGAAATATTATGGAGATTAATGTTTATGTCTAAATCTTTTTATGTTACGACTCCAATTTATTATGTAAATGACGTGCCCCATATTGGTCACGCATACACAACCATTGCAGCTGATGTTATTGCCAGGTTCAAAAGACTTCAAGGAAATAATGTTTTTTTCCTTACTGGGACTGACGAGCATGGGCAGAAGATTGAGACAACAGCTAAAGCAAACGGTATGACCCCAATAGAGCTTGCAGACAAGGTGGTTACAAGATTTCAAGATCTCTCAGGATTGCTCAATATTACCAATAATGATTTTATAAGGACTACTGAAGAGAGACATAAGATTTCTGTAGCAGAGATTTTCAGAAGAGTAGAAGAGGCAGGTGATATTTATCTCAGCGAATATGAAGGCTGGTATGACGTAAGGAATGAAGCTTTTATTACTGAGACCCAGCTTGAAGAGATTATGGCTATTCCTGAGGATAAACGTCCAATAATTGAGAAAGTAAAAGAAGAAAGTTATTTCTTCAGACTTTCAAAATATCAGGAACCTCTACTTGAACACTATAAAAAACACCCCGAATTTGTTCAGCCCGGTTACAGGCTAAATGAGGTCGCCCGATTTGTAGAAGGGGGCCTGCGCGATCTTAGTATAAGCCGTACAACTTTTACATGGGGCATTCCTGTTCCTGGAAATTCAGACCATGTGATCTATGTTTGGTTCGACGCTCTTACCAATTACATAACCGGTGTTGGATTTCCTGATAACGAGGAAATGTTTAAAGAGAACTGGCCCGCTGATGTGCACCTTGTGGGTAAAGATATACTAAGGTTCCATGCAGTATATTGGCCCGCGTTTTTAATGTCAGCCGGTATCGAACTTCCAAAAACAGTCTTTGCCCACGGTTGGTGGACTGTAGAGGGGGAAAAGATGTCTAAATCTGTTGGTAATGTTGTAGACCCTTATCAGGTTGTTGAGGAATTTGGCGCGGATGTGTTCAGGTATTTTCTGCTGAGAGAAATTCCGTTTGGGCAAGATGGAGATTTTTCCAAAAGAGCAATAATCTCAAGAGTAAACGGTGAGCTTGCAAACGGTCTTGGTAATTTGGTTAGTAGAACACTTGGCATGATCGAGAAATATTTTGACGGTAAAGTTCCTGAGGCAGGTGATCTTAATTCTGAAGACGAAAGTGTCAGAGATAAAGCTTTTACAATGGTTGACGTTTTTGAAAAAGAAATGGACGAAATTGCTTTTCATAAAGCATTAGTTGTCCTATGGGATTATATTGCCGATGTGAATAAATATGTTGATGAGTCAGCTCCATGGACTCTCGCTAAAGAAAAAAATCAGGAAAGATTAAGCACCGTGCTCTGGACTATAGTTCAGGCGATCGGAGTTGTAACAATATTAATTTATCCTTTTATGCCGGAGTCTGCAGAGAAGGTATGGGAACGATTAGGATCTGCAGAACCGATAAATTCCAAGCTGCTTTCTGACACTAAAGATTGGGGTATTGTAAAATCCGGCCAGACCGTGGAAAAAGGACAGAGCCTCTTTCCACGGTTTGAAGATAAATAGCTTGCTTGAATAGTTGAGGATTTTATTCTCAAGTGCGACTTTTGTTAATTTATGCCTTTTTTGACTTAAACGAGAAAGTCGATTTTGGGGGAAATAATCTGCGAGCACATACTATGTGTTTGAGTGCCAGCTTTTCATATGTTCCGCGTGTGTTTCGAGATAAGATCCTTCCGTAAAATGCTCGTTGTGAAAATCAATATCAAGGTGATGTGTTTGTAAATACATCATCGCAAAAATTGAAGGAACCGTTGCAGGAAATTTCCCAAAAGTGTCGTAAATGTACTGAGCCATTGTTGTTACGCATTCTTTGAATTCTTCATTGTGAACTTTCCCGCTCTTTCTCACACCAGCATTGTTTTTGTAAGGCCCAGGAGTATCGGGGTTGTAAGGCCCACCGGGGCCGAACTTGCGCTCTGAAAGAGCCTCGACCGCTGCCCGCATATCTTTATAATGTGGCGGACAATAGCCTTCAAAGACTCCTGGAAGCCCTGTTACATTCGGGAGCGGCCAGCGTTCATCTACGTCGAAGCTGAAACCCAGTCCCGGTACCTCGGGGTCGCCGCTTGCGCCTAAGACGCTGAAAGGATTAATCCCGTCGAACATCCATCCCCCAAGTCCCATTGCCTGTTGCATGAGCATTCCGGCATAGCATGAGGTAGATATCTCAACTGTAACTTCGGAAAGCGTTAACTGATCTACGAAAGTCATAGGATAGGGGTTTTCTATATCGACAATTGAACTGAACTTCTCTATACCCGGAATTGGTGTTTTATTAATGTCGTCATATATACATGCTCCATTCTGGACTAGGTACATAAGACTTGCGATATGATGCTGGGCAGCGTCTGCGACCGGAATTATGAGGGTGCTGCCCGGGACATTAGCGCACCAAGTGTTATGCATTTTCATATGCTCTGGAGATTGTGGAATATTAAGACGTTTATCAGAGAGTTTTTGTATTCGTGATTTGTGAGCCTTTA
>JGI24023J19991_10000789_pt1 | contig 24902 bp, 25 predicted proteins | sample Cruoilmetagenom1_FD_19991 | JGI IMG/M metagenome (IMG submission 19991) | reverse complement strand
TTCGTTTCATTATGCCTATTTGACTATAATATAAGTAAAAGGTTTAATGCTATTCTTTTAAATAATTTTCAATTTTTTTAACCGCGTGATGATAAGAGGCTTTTAGTGCTCCTACAGATGTTTCTAATACTTCAGAGATGTCTTTATACTTCATATCATCAAAATATTTCATATTAAAAACCAGCTGTTGTTTTTGAGGTAATATGGCAATTGCTTTTTGTAACTGTAATTGCATTTGGTCACCATCAAAATGCACATCTGCTTCCAGATTTTCAACTAATTTAGACTGCATTTCATTAACATCAATATTGTTGTGTTTAGCTCTTTTATTAATGAAGGTAATTGATTCATTGGTAGCTATTCTATACATCCAAGAATACAACTTACTTTCTGCCTTAAAGTTATTAATATTTCGGTAAACTTTGATAAAAGTATTTTGCAACACATCATCAGCATCATCATGAGATATTACAATTTTACGAATATGCCAATACAGACGCTCTTTATATTGAGACATTAATGATCTAAACGCCTGTTCTTGCGTAAGCGGATTTTTAAGTTGTTCTATTAAGGTAGTTTCGGCTATCAATAGACTTGGGTTTTCCTTTAGACTAGTAACGTTGTAAAAGGTTTAATATTGAAAGTTTATCGAGTTTAAATGCTACATAAAATTCGAAAATTTTTTTTTAAACAAATTTTAACTGAGTATCTTTAAAATTGAGCACTTACTTTTAAATTTAAAACTCTACCGGATAAAAAGTTAGGAATACCGACCGACCGTTGGGACGAAATATCTCTTACCCAAGTATTGGTTATAGAATTTTGTACGTCAAACATATTGAAGAGTTCTATACCCATTGAAAATTCCTTAAATTTCTCTAACCACTTACTGTTCGACTTATTTTCATTGTCCTTGAAAACATAAGATATACCAATATCTGATCTAAAATAATCTTTTAATCTATTTTGGAAGGTATATGGATCTGCAAAAGAAGGAGAGCCTCCGGGTACACCTGTATTATATACCAAATTCAAGTACATTTTAAACTTAGGATAATTAGGTACATAATCTTGAAACAAAATGGTAAATTTTAAACGTTGATCTGTAGGTCGAGAAATATAGCCTCTGTCATCAACATTTTCTTTTGTTAGCAAATATCCAAAACTAAAATATGATTCTGTACCAGGAACAAACTCACCGTTTAAACGAGCATCAAATCCGGTAGCAAAAGCTTTTGCATTATTTTTTGCACTATAACGAATCTGTACATTATCAACTGTAAACGGATTCACATCGGTTAAAGATTTAAAATAAGCCTCTGTAACAAATTTAAAAGGCCTACCCCACATTTTAAGACTGTATTCATTACCTAATACAAAATGAATAGAACGTTGTGCTTTCACTTCAGGATGTACAATGCCTAAAGAATCACGCAATTCTCTATAAAAAGGTGGTTGATAATAATAACCTCCTGAAACCCTAAAGATCATATCTTTCTCCCAGTTTGGTTTAATTGCAAATTGAACACGTGGACTTATAACTATATGATCATTAGAAACTATTCCAGCTCCTTTTACGTTCCATTGTTGTGCTCTCAGTCCAACATTAAACCATAACTGGTGCTCATTTATAAACGATGATTTGCTCCATTGAACAAAACCCGATATCCTATTGATCTCTACAGAATTTGTTGCTCTTGTACTAACAAAAGGAACAATAGGACCGGTAAATGGTTCGTAAGGTTCATCATTTCTAGGTAGTAGGTGAGAAGGCCTAAGTGAAAATCCGGCTGAATCAATCACTTCCCATTCTATAATTCTATCTTTAATATCCTCTATCTGATATTTTGCTCCAAACTCAAAAACATGATCTCCTTTTTTTAGCGTGGCTTTTGCCTCAACATTTGATATCAAAGCGTCAAGATCATTTCTGGCATGGTCTAATTGTGAGCCAATTGCTTGCGTAAAATTTACATCACCAAAATTATCACTACCAAAATCGGCATCCACCTCTCCAATTCCATAAAAAGCAAAAATATCAAAATGTTCTTCTTCCTGTGTATTGTAAGTCGTAGCAGTTAAGCTTAAATTTAAATTGTCATTAACTTGATAGTTTCCTTTTATGGCTCCAAACATAGTGAGGTATTGATCATTCTCTTTACCTTGATAATTTACAATTAAGGCCAAAGGATTAGCCACTGTTCCAAAATTAGTTCTTCTACTTACTGGAGTATAATCATAATTATTCAATGAAAAATTCCCCAGAAAATCAAGATTGAATTTGTCATTGATTTGATAAGAAAGATATGTTTGAACATCAGTAAAATTCGGTTTAAAATTGGTTTCGATGTCTTTACTGTTTACAAATAAACTATTATCTCTATAGCGAACACCTATAATTGTAGAAAGTTTATCTTCTAATGATAAATTTTCATATGTCAGACTTCCACCTAATAAGCTTGCTTCAACTCTTAGTCCGAATTGTTGAGGTCTTCTATATGTAATATCTAACACTGAAGATAACTTATCTCCATACTTTGCTTGAAATCCACCTGCAGAAAATTTCACATTTCTTGTAAGATTGGCATTTACAAAACTCAATCCTTCCTGCTGGCCAGACCGAACCAAAAAGGGTCTATATACCTCAATACCATTTACATAGACTAAATTTTCATCATAATTACCACCTCTAACATTGTATTGAGTACTCAGTTCATTATTACCACTAACACCTAGTCCAATATTTTTTAATGTACCTTCAATTCCTGCATTTGCACTTGGTAGGGTTTTAACTGTTTTAGTATCTATTTTATCAATTCCTTGTGCTTTATCTTTATTGTTTTTAACAACGACTTCCTCAATTTTTTCTACGTTGCCAATGAGTTTAGGAGAAAATGTAAGTGTTCTTCCTCTTGGAATTCTTACTCGTTTTGTGTAGGTTTTAAATGATAAATGACTAAAAACAATTGATATAACTTTTCCTGAAGGAACTTCCAGTGTATATTCTCCATTACTATTCGATGCAGTACCTTTTTTATTGTGGGTAATGCTAACATTTTCAAGAGGCTTACCATTTTCATCTTTTACAATCCCTTTTATGGTAGCAGTTTGTCCAAAAAGAGCATTGGTGAAAAAAGATAAAAAAATAATAAATGGGATGAATGTTTTCAAATAATTAGATTTACTTTTTTCTGTAAAACGTTGCAATATACACATTAGTATTATTAACATTATCAATAGCAGTTACTTTTAATGTGTGTTTATTCCCTTCTAATTTGATATCATTAAAATCATAAGTTAATAGATTCTTTTTTGCGTCATATTCTAGTAATATCCATTTACCATCTATTTCACCTCGGTAGCGTTTTATGCCAGATAGGTTATCAGAAATTTTCAATTTTAAGTAGCGATATTTTGTAAGCCATTGATTGTTCTTAAAATTAGCAGGAATAATTTTAGGTTGTATAGTATCTAAGGCCAATGTATAATCTCCTAAGGTTTTACTTAAAGTGTATAATTTATGTTCCTTTCTTCTTGTATTACTATAGTATAATTTACCTTTTTTATTTTTCCTTGCAATAATAAGTTGTTTTCTCTCTTCTTCTGGATATTTAGAGGCGTCGAAAGTTAATGTAAAATTCTTGTGAAGCGGAATACTTTGATCATGTAGGCTCACAATACTATCTTTATAGTCAAAATTAAAATAGACATCATTATAAAAACTTTGTTTTGGAAAAGCGATTGTAACATTATCCTGCATAATTTTATTGAATACATTTGCCTTAAAATAATACGGAGTTCTAGTAATTTGTTTTTTTACCAAAACATCACCTTTTTTTCCCTTTACGGGAATGATAAGAGAGCGTGTATTTCCTTTAAAATCTTTTGCTGTTATTTTTACAGTATAAGATAAACCGTCTTTAACATTTAAAAAGCCATTATTTATTAAATTGCTATACACACTCAATTTATTAGCCGGTTCTACAAAGCATTTTTGGATGCGCTGTCTTTTTAAATAATATCTTTCGTAATCAATTAATACATTTAAATATCTGGTTTCGCTAAAGGAGTAAGTGTCAATGGTATGATGATATACTGTTTTTCCGTTAACCGACATGTCAAGGCTAAAAATACCATTATTATTTAATGCTCCATTTTGTTTATCAACAACATTAATTCCAAATCCGATGGTGCCATATGCTTCAATTTGTTCAGCCACAAGCGTACCGTTGGTTTGTTTTTTAAAATGTAACTCTTTTATTTTATTCGATTTATTTACTTGAGATGAATCTCCAAAAGAATACACAACTCCAGCTCTAATTTCTGGAATTTTTGTGTCTGGAATTTCTATGCCGAAGAACATCGGATTTATAGGATTTGCTTTTCCATCACGTATTTCAAAGTGTAAATGTGGCCCACCAGATCCGCCGGTATTTCCACTAAAAGCAACTACTTCATCTTTTTCTACAAGCAACTCCTCTTTTTCAGGAAATAAATGAATGGTAAAACTTTCTTTTAAATATTGTTGCTTTTTGACGTAGGCTTCAATTTTTGGTGAAAACTTTTTTAAATGGGCGTATACCGAAGTGTATCCGTTAGGATGCGTAATATATAAGGCTTTACCATAACCCCAATGGGCAATTTTTATACGAGAGACATATCCTTGTGCAGAGGCATGAACATTCAATCCTACACGTTGTTGTGTTTTTATATCTAATCCTGAATGAAAATGATTGCTTCGTAATTCGCCAAAAGTACCCGATAATATTAAAGGTATTTTTAAAGGTTTAACAAAGTATTCTTCCGGATATTTTGTTTGGGCAACTAAAGTGCTTACACTAAAAAAAAATAATAAAAATAATCTCCCCATAATTTAGAGGCTAAAATAATGATAAGAAATTGAATTTAAAAAATAAAATACAATTTATTAAAAATAGAATAAGAGTTGAGAAAAGACACTATGTTCTAAAATAAGCTGGCTAAATTGCTTGTTAGTTTTGGAGAAAATAGTGTTATTCTATTTTTCCTTATTCTTATACGCCTTGAATATGTCTGAAATGAAGGATGACTAAATGTAATCTTAACTGCTTTTTCTAAAGGAATTTCAAATGCATATGCACCAGCATAATCAGAAGTTACTTCAACTTCTTTACATGTGATAGTTACATTCTCAATAAGTACTCCATTTTCATCTTTAACAATACCTTGTATTGTAGTTTGGCTTATTACAACATTTGTTATAAAGAAAATAAAGGATGATACTATAATAATTTTTCTCATTATTACAATTTTTGTGTAATAATAACGGCAAAAACTTAGATTTAGTATAGGTTTAAAGCCCCTTCGCTAAAATGAACGCTCTGTTAAATCAAATTTATTGTCGATAGAAAACACTTTAATTTCTTTAGTTTAATATAGATTATAAGATCAGTTCACAATTTGTACTTAGTATGTTTTTATTGAAAATCTAATATTAAGTTAAATAAATAAGTTAATTAAACTAAGCCTTTATATATCAAAGTTTTAAAAGATCTAATAAATATTAATTCTAAAAACTGTTGTATATTTCTGGTAAGAACACTAAATTTGTTCGTATAGTTTAGAATCTTTGTACTTGATGAGTAATGTTTTAGAAATAGTTGATTCTCTGCAAAGTAAGCTAGATAGGTTACTTTCTAAATTTGAATTATTACAAATAGAAAACCAACAACTTTTAGAAAAAAGTGAAAAACTGGTTTTTGAAGTGCGAGAGCAACAAGAATCTATTCATGCTATTGAAAACAAATACGAGTCATTAAAAATTGCAAATGCAATTGTAGGCAGCAAAGAAGATAAACATACAACTAAACTTAAGATTAATACGTTAATACGTGAAATTGATAAATGCATAGCCCAATTAGATGAATAAGCTCAATAGATGGAAGAAAAACTTAAGATTAAAGTTACGATAGGAGACAGGGTTTATCCATTGACAATAAAAAATGATGGAGAAGAAGAAGGTGTTAGAAAGGCCGTGAAAAAGATAAATGATCTTATCAAGAAGTTTGAAGAAAATTATGAAGTTAGAGATAAGCAAGACGTTTTAGCTATGTGTGCGTTACAATTTGCTTCCTTAAAAGAGGTGAAAAGTATTTACAATGAAAAAGATGGTGAAAAAATCGAAAATAAATTAAAACAAATGAGTTCATTATTAGATACTCATTTATAATACGTTCTTTAAAATAAAACAATTACTGCCTACATTAGTTATTTGTTTAATAAACTCAACATTATTTATTTATAAAGGGTGAGTCCTAGTTAGTAAAGCGAGCCGTACCATTGCTATGGAATTAGCGGATACTTGATCAACTGGTTAGCCCTAAACTTGTCTTACAAGGAGTTTATAAAACCACCACTGATGTAGGCTTTTTTTATATTTAAAACTTAATACAATGGAAGAAATGATAATGCCAATAATTATTGGTACAGTAATAGGATTGATTATAGGTTTTGTGATTGCGAAGATGCTCGAAAAGAATAAGGCATCATTAATGTTAAAAAATGCTAAAAAGCAAGCTGCTTCAACATTAAAAGAAGCTAGAATTGATGCAGAAGCTCTAAAAAAAGATAAAATATTACAAGCGAAAGAGAAATTTATCGAATTAAAATCTGAGCATGAAAAAGTAATATTGAGTCGTGATAGAAAAGTTTCTGAATCAGAAAAACGCATTCGCGAAAAAGAATCTAAAGCTGCTCAAGAACTAGATAAAAATTTAAAACTAAACAAATCATTAGAACAGAAAGCTGCTGATTATGATTATAGAATAGATTTTTTAGACAAGAAAAAGAAGGAGTCTGAAAAATCACATAAAAGAATTGTAGAGCAACTTGAAGTAATTTCAGGACTGTCTGCCGATGACGCTAAGAAAGAATTGGTTGAATCTTTAAAAGAAGAAGCGAAAACTGATGCAATGGCTTTTGTTCAAGATAAAATTGAAGAAGCAAAATTAACAGCTCAACAAGAAGCTAAAAAAATAGTACTAAGTACTATTCAACGTATTGGTGTAGAACAAACAGTAGAGAATTGTGTATCTGTTTTCAATTTAGAATCAGACGATGTTAAAGGAAGAATTATTGGTAGAGAAGGCCGTAATATTAGAGCGCTAGAATCTGCAACAGGTGTCGAAATAATTGTTGATGATACGCCTGAAGCAATAATTTTATCATGCTTTGATCCTGTTCGTAGAGAAGTTGCTAGATTATCATTACATAAATTAGTAACCGATGGTAGAATACACCCTGCTCGTATAGAAGAAATAGTTGCTAAAACCCAAAAAGAAATTGGTCAAGAAATTATTGAAGTAGGTAAACGTACTGTTATTGATTTAGGAATTCATGGATTGCACCCTGAATTAGTGAAAGTAGTAGGTAGAATGAAATACCGCTCTTCTTATGGTCAAAATTTATTGCAACACTCGCGAGAAGTAGCGAATTTATGTGCTTTAATGGCCGCAGAATTAGGCATAAATCCTAAAGTAGCAAAAAGAGCTGGACTTTTACATGATATCGGTAAAGTACCTGATACAGAAAGTGAATTGCCACATGCATTATTAGGGATGGAATGGGCTCAAAAATATGGTGAAAAACCAGATGTTTGTAATGCCATTGGTGCTCACCATGATGAAATTGAAATGAAATCTTTATTTGCACCAATTGTGCAGGTTTGTGATGCAATTTCAGGAGCAAGACCAGGAGCAAGGCGTCAAGTTTTAGATTCCTATATTCAACGATTAAAAGACTTAGAGGATATTGCTTTTGGATATACCGGAGTACAAAAAGCGTATGCTATTCAAGCTGGTAGAGAATTACGTGTTATTGTAGCTAGTGAAAAAGTTGATGATGTAAAAGCTTCAGAATTGTCGTTCAATATTTCACAAAAAATACAAAATGATATGACCTATCCTGGTCAGGTTAGGGTTACGGTTATTAGAGAAACCCGCGCTGTTAATATTGCGAAATAACAATTTATATTGGTTAACTGAGAATATATGAAACCTAATTTTTCAAAGAATCTGACCTTATATCAGATAATGGCAATAAGTATCGGATTAGTTTATTTGTGGTTTGGGGTCTTGAAATTTTTCCCTGGTTCTAGTCCGGCAGAAGGTTTGGCAATTGACACAATAGATATGCTGACATTTGGTTTAATACCTTCAAATATTTCAATTATATTACTTGCAATATGGGAAACTGCTGTAGGAATTATGCTTATGTTTAATATATTTAAAAGATTTGCCATATACCTTGCGATGGTGCATATGATTTTTACATTTTCTCCTTTGTTTCTATTCCCAGACTTAGCATTTACTCAATTACCATTTTCTTTTACCTTATTAGGCCAGTACATTGTTAAGAATGTTGTTTTTGTTGCGGCGTTATTTATATTATTTTTTGAAAATAGAAAAACTGTAAAGGTGTAGTGTTTTTTTAATAATGACCTTAAAATTTACTTTCTTGGGTGATATTTCTCAATTACCTCTTTAAGAAAACGTTTATCCAAATGCATATAGATCTCGGTAGTAGTAATACTTTCGTGACCTAACATTTGTTGAATAGATCTTAAATCGGCTCCATTTTCTAATAAATGTGTAGCAAAGGAATGTCTGAAAGTATGTGGACTCACTTTCTTTTTAATTCCAGCTTTTTCGGTTAAGTCCTTAATAATTATAAAGATCATATTACGCGTCAGTTGTTTACCTCTTCTATTTAAAAAAAGTGTGTCTTCAAATCCTTTTTGAATAGAAATATGATTTCTTATGTGATTCATATAAAGAATAATATATTTTTGAGTTTCAATATTTATAGGCACAAAACGTTGTTTATCACCTTTCCCGATAACTCTTATAAATCCTTCTTCAAAAAATAAATCTGATATTTGTAGCGTAATAAGTTCAGTAACGCGCAAACCACAACTGTATAATGTTTCTAATATGGCCCTATTGCGTTCTCCTTGTGGATGACTGAGATCAATTTGATCTATAATAATATCGATTTCATTTTGAGATAATGTATCGGGTAGCTTTCTGCCAATTTTTGGAGTTTCTAATAAAGATGTAGGATTATCCTTTCTATAATTTTCAAAAATTAAATATTCAAAAAAACTGCGCAACCCTGATATGATTCTTGATTGACTTCTTGCGTTGAGATTCTTAGAAACCTCATAGATAAATTGTTGAATTACTTCATCAGTAATAGAAATTGGCGACACACTAATTTCATTATCTTCTAAAAATACAATTAACTTTTTCAAGTCTCTTGTATAATTTTCTACTGAATTCTGCGCCAGACCTCTTTCAATTTTTAGATATAATTGATAATCATTAAGTGTATGTAGCCATTTCATTGCGGTAAAAATAAGTTAAAATTATCAGAAATTTTTAAATATTTCGGTCACAATGTCCTTCTTATTAAGGCTATTGTGCTGTAAAACTGACAGATATCATTGCAAAGTGTTTAGTCATGATTTATATTTATGAGATAGAATAAAATATAAATTTTAATAATTATCAATTAAAACTAAACGCTATGAAAAAATTTTTGATTATTATGATGATCTCATTTTTTGGCTTAACAATTGTTGGTGCCCAGAATAATGTAGAATTTGGAATTAAAGCAGGGGTTAATTTATCTACTATCTCAGGTGATGACGCTGAAAGTTTTAGTTCCAGAACTGCTTTTCATGTTGGGTTCGTTTCCGAATTTGTAATTTCAGAATCCTTCTCTTTCCAACCGGAATTAGTGTATTCCGCTCAAGGATCTGATTGGAGTGAAGACTTTGTAAGTGAATCATTTGAAGGCACTTATAAGGTAGACTATTTGAATGTGCCTTTAATGGCAAAATTTTATGTTGCAGAAGGCTTTAGTTTAGAAGCCGGTCCTCAAGTTGGACTTTTATTATCGGCAAAGGCTGAAGGGGATTTTGCAGATGATGACTTGAAAGATTATCTCAAGGGAATTGACTACGGTGTTAATTTTGGTTTGGGATATAAATTAGAAGGTGGTTTGAATTTTGATGCACGCTATAACTTAGGTTTATCAGATGCAAATGATGATACCGAATTTCTTGGAGATTCTACTTATAAAAATGGTGTCATTCAATTTTCTGTTGGATATTTCTTTTAATAAGATTTAAAACAAGAAAAAAGGAAGTAGCAATACTTCCTTTTTTTTTTGTGCATATAAGTATAGAATACAAATTAAATTAAGGTAATTAAATTATGCAATAAATAATTTAATTCACGTATCATAAATGCGGAATTCTAAGTCCAGAATTAAAAACAAATAAATTTTCAAATAGGCGTTGTGTATAAATTTAATTAACTAACCATCAACTTATTATAAAAATATGTATATTTAATAAATTATTCACTAAAACCCCTTTTAACTATGAAAAAATTACTTTTATTTTCGATCTTATCCATCTTTGCTATAGATGGAATACAAGCTCAAGGTAATCTTGAAGCTAAAGTTGAAGTAGGATTCATCATTGGTGATGCCTCCGATTTTACTTCCCTAAGCATTGGNGCAGCACTTGCTTATTTTTTTGAAGTAAGTGATGTTTTTCAAGTAGGTCCAGAAATAGGATATACAAACTATTTTGGTAAAGATTTTACTTCAGGTAGTATCACATTTAAAGCCGATGATTTTGGAGTTGTCCCAATACTTGGAAAGGCCAAATACAATTTGTCAGATCAAATTGACCTTGAAGGTGGTGCAGGATATGCTGTATTTACGGGCGATGGAGGAGGTGGAGAATTTACATGGAGGATTGATGGATCTTATGAATTCAGTGATGGATGGCGTGCAGCAGTAGGATTTAATAGTATTACTGGTGATGGAGGAAGTATAGACTCCTTTTTAATAGGTGTAAGGCGCGATTTTTAGTTTAAATCGGATCAAAATTCTATCATATATTTTATTACATTTGAAAGCAGAAACTATTTAGTTTCTGCTTTTTTATGTAAAAGTTGTTTTATTTACCAGGCATAACCCAATGAAACTCCTAATCCTATAGCCGCTGAGTTGACATTAATTGTGTCTGAACTTCCAGATACAAAACCAATACCAGCAAATACATCTACAACAAAATGTTCACCAAATATCCATTGATGACCTGCTTCACCTCCAATAGTGAAAAAACCGGCAGAATTATCAAAATCATCAGATAATGAGAAGTATCCAAGTGACGGACCTGCATGCCAACCTCTTAATGCCTCCTCAGTAAAATAAAACCTATATTCCGCACCGGCACCAAATCCACTAATATCTGACACATTGTAGTATAAAGCAGAAATTGTACCGGTCTGATTGTCATTAATTGTAAATTCATAACCAGCATTTCCGATACCAAAAGCCAAGCCAATAGGATTTACTTTGATAGCACTTTCTTGAGCATTTACAAATGAAAATGTGAATAAAAGGGTTAAGGCTAATAATAATTTTCTCATAATTTTTTAATTTTTAAATGATTAATTTTATGGTTTTAAAATGTAATAATAGTGAATCTTGCTAGCAATAATTTGCTATTTTTGGACATAATATTCATCACTTATTCAAGTAATTAATAATCAATTTATTAAATATGAAATTAATCATCATTAACGGTCCTAATTTAAATTTACTCGGTAAAAGAGAGCCAGATGTATATGGCAATGCCTCGTTTGAAGACTATTTCAAGGACTTGCAAGAAAAGTACTCTGATGTAAAACTTGATTATTTTCAATCAAATATTGAAGGTGAGTTGATCGATAAGTTGCATGCAGTGGGTTTTAATTATGATGGCATTATTTTGAATGCTGCAGCTTATACACACACTTCAGTTGGAATAGCTGATGCAGTAAAAGCTATTAAAACACCGGTAATAGAAGTACATATATCAAATGTATATTCAAGGGAAGAGTTTAGGCATTTATCTTATATTGCTCCAAATGCTAAAGGCATTATTGTAGGGTTGGGTCTAAAAGGTTATGAATTGGCTTTACAGGCATTTTTATAATTTCAATACCATTTTAATATTACTTCTTTGATAAGGGCTATCAGCTTCAAGTTCAACTTCTTTAAATCCGAATTTTCTATATATATAAATAGCATTTTCTAAAACAGTGTTAGAATAAAGTATAAGTTCACCCCACCCTTTTTTATTGGCAAAATCAATACAATGTTGCATTAGTTTTTGTCCAATTTTTAAACCTTGAAATTTTGGAGAAACTGCCATTTTACTTAATTCATACCCTTCCTTTTCATTCATTAGAGCAACAGTACCGGCAACTTTATTATTATATATAGCAAAGAAAATATATCCTTTATTATTGATTATGTACTTTTCGACATTCTCTAGTACTTCTCTATCATGATCTTCAACAAAAAAGTATTTTTCTAACCATTCAATATTTAAATCTCTAAAATCATTAGAATATTCTTTGCTAAAAGGGATAATGTTCACTTTATACTTCATATTCTAATGCTTAAATTTCACTAATACAGTACTGCTAAGTGGTGCTCTTTTTAATTCGTTCTCAATAAATGAAATATGATCAAGTAATGTTTTGTTTATTGGATTGTGAGTTAGTAGTTTTATTTCTTCATCTATTATTTTCCAGATAGGTTGCAACGTACTTAGCATAATTTTGCCTGATTTTGATATAGCTATTTTTTTCTTTCTTTTATCATATTTGTCAGTATGGGTAACGATAAAATTCTTTTTTACCAATGCATTTATATATTGTGTTACTGCCGGTTGGGTTACATTTAGTAATTCACTTATCGTACCAATAGTTAGGCTGTCTTGTTCACTTACTAATTTAAATAATGGCATATGATAAGGGTCAAAATCTATATGAAGTTCTGTATATATTTTTGAAGCTTCTTTCATCATATGGTCACTCAATCTTTTCAATCGAGAACCTAGTGCTAATTCTTCAAATTGTACTAATTGATCTTGATTATCCATTTAATATAAATAATTATATAAATACTTATGTAAATATATAAAAAAAAGTTATTTTATAATTTATTCTTACAAAAAGTTAAGTATATTAAATAGGAATATCAATGAAGATTCTAAATTTATTAAATGGTAAATGCATATAACTATTTGACAATTAATTATTTAATTATTATATTGCAAGTACAAACCTTAAAAATTTACTAATATGAAAAATTTAAATTTATGTGTTTCAGTAGTAATTTCATTATTATTCATGACTTCTTGTGTTGGAATTAGAACCGGAGTCGATTTCGGTTCTGAAAAGGATAAATACGATACTGGTGAATTCAGAGCTTCTAACAATTTGGAAAAAGCTACAACAACCAGCACTTCCTCTGAGACTGGATTTTATGTAGGCGTATTCCTGACAGATATTCCAATTACGGACGATGTAGAGTTAGAGCCAGGAATTAATTATGTGAGCATTAAAGATTTAGATTTGTTACACGCTCCCATATTGATAAAGTATAATATAGATGATAAATTTAGTGCTTCTGCAGGACCAAGTTTGTCATATTTTTTGGATCAACCGACAGGATTAAAGTCTGTTGGAGTAGGTATTAATGCTGGAGTTTCTTATGGTATAATGGATAATTTTTTGCTTGAGGCAAAATATGATTTAGGCATTTCTAATTTAGTTGAAAATGCTCCAAGTGGAAGCTCTTTAAAATTAAGTCAGTTTCAAGTAGGAATTGCCTATAGATTTGAAAAATAAATTGTAATATTTTATATATAAAAAAACGGAAGGTAAATAAGCCCCCGTTTTTTTTATTTTTCTCTATTTACATTTTACTATCAATATATGTTACTAGATCATTTTCTATTTTGATAGTCGCTAAATAAATTTTTTCTGCTTTACTAATAATAGTTTCAGCAAAATCTCTATCCTTAATATCTTTGGCATTGATACGAACATTAAAATAAGCACCAAAAACGGCGGTTCTCGCGCACAAAACCCCAACACCTGCATCAGATAATGAACTTGGTAATCCATCTTTTATCATGGCTTGCATAACTTCCATAGAATTATATGCGGTTTTCATAACTTGAAAAGGAATTTCAGTAGCATACTTGGTAGCTTCTTCTATGGCTTGTTTTCTTACATTCTTTTCTTCTTCAGTGCTTTTCGGCAATCTAAATCCGTCAATAATTTTATTAAAAGCATTGGTATCTTCATCTACTAAAACCAACAATTTATTTTTATAAGCTTGACCTTTTTCAGCCCATTTTGAATAGAATTCCCATTTTTCATCCCAACCTGCTTTATGCGCCGATAAATTTGCAACCATAGTCCCCAATGAAACGCCTAAGACACCAACATAAGCAGCAATTGATCCACCTCCAGGAGCCATAGATTCTCCGGCAGTCTCATCTGCAAAATCATCTAGTTTAAAATCTATTAATTTTTTCACCTCGCTGTCAAGCATATATTCAATAATTTTTTCTTGCGGATTGAATGGTTTTAAATCATCTAAGCCCAATGATTTTACTGCTATTTTAATTTTTTCACTTTCAGCAATCCCTAGTGATCGTTGTTGTTTGCTAAGAAAATAGTCTGCAGTGTCTAACATAGCTTTTAAAGGAACCAATCCAACTAACTCTGAACCTGTTACCCGTAATCCACGATTCTGAGCAGATTTACAACTTTCATCAAAAGCAATGTGCATGGGTGTGACAGATATATTTGTAAGATTATATGAAATTTGTGCAATACCATATTCTTCAATATACCAACCAATACCTTTAACAGCTTTTAATTTACCGGGAACACGAAGTGGCTCACCATTTTTATCTAGTACTTTTTACCCGTAATCGGATTTCCCTCTCGTTTAACTCGACCTGCTTCTCTAATGTCAAAAGCTATTGAATTGGCTCTACGTGTAGAAGTTGTATTCAAATTGATATTATAAGCAATTAAAAAATCACGGGCTGATATAGCAGTGGCACCAGTTTTAGTAACATTTTCATTAAATTCTGAAGGACCAAAATCAGGTTTCCATTCCGGGTCAATTAATTTTTTAGCCAAACCTTCATATTCACCAGAGCGACAATTTGCCAAGTTTTTTCGTTTATTTTCTAAAGCCGCATTTTCATAAAAATACCCGGGAATTCCTAGCTCTTTACCAACACGCTCGCCTAATTTATGAGCATATTTAGCGGTTTCTTCTAAGCTAATACCAGTAATTGGGACTAACGGACAAACGTCTGTGGCTCCAAAACGAGGATGTTCTCCACTATGTTTACTCATATCTATTAGTTCTGAAGCTTTTTTCATCAATCTAAAAGCAGCTTCAATTATTTGATTTGGTGCACCAACAAAAGTAATAACGGTTCTATTGGTTGCCTTTCCGGGATCAATATCTAAGAGTTTAACACCTTCAACAGTTTCCACTATGTGAGCTATTTCATTGATTTTTGCAGTATCTCTTCCTTCACTAATGTTAGGAACACATTCTATAAGTTGTTGCATTATAATTGAGTTATTTTATTATTCAAATTTAGTTTTTTAATTTGAGAGTCATTAGAATTTAAAATGAAATCCAAAGTTAATTTCTGCCGTATTAATCCCACTATTAGGCAATTTTAAATCGGCATTAGATAGATGTCTATATCCGCCTCTTATATCAAAATATAGATCTTGAAAAACTTTAGTAGTCAAACCAACACTGATTACTTCAGTAAAGGAAAATCCTTTGGCTAATCTCTCCGTACGTTCATTAATAATCATAGGCCCAACACCTAATAGTATATAAGCACTATGCGACTTATATAAATATTTTCTAATGATTAAATTTGTACTTAAAATATATTCGTTCAGATTCTTTTTTTGTGTAAATTCTTCCCTCAAAGCCAAATAATTAGGTTCAGTGGGTTTGACAAAATGTTCATTTAAAAGTTGATGTGTTGCGAAGCCAATTGTGGGTTCAAAAACCAATTCTAAGTCAATTTTCCCAGATTTAAGTGGATAATAAAATTGAACCTTAATTAAGTTGGTAGTATAGTGATAATCTTTATCATTTAAAAAGTTACCTCCTTGTTCTCCATAACCATATAAGAATCCGATTTTAGAGGGAGCATACCAAGCTTTTTTTTGAGCTTTTATCTCAATAGGGTATAAGCACAGTACAATACTTAAAACAACGAGACGAATTAAATTGTTAAGCAATATCAGTTTAATTATCAATTTAAATTCAAATTTATAATTGTTTTTTAAAGGAATCTAATTTTATTAAAAAAATGAAGAAATTAAACAATTTTAATTCCCTATTTTTGCGTTCAAATTATAAAAATTATAAAAATGAAAGTGATTAAATTTATAACAGTTATTACCTTAGCAATGGTTATGTTTTCTTGTAACAATCAAAAAGTTACAACAAAATCTCTAACCAATGAGATTGATTCTGTAAGCTATGCTTTAGGATTAAATACTGCATTTCAAATGAAAAAGACCGATGGAATTGATGAAACCTTCTTTATACAAGGGCTGCATAATGGTCTTGATTCTACTAATATGTTGATTGAATCAGGCAAAATAGATGGTATTTTAAGAAAATATTTTCAAGCTAAACAAATTGAAGCCAGAGAGAAACAACAAGAAGAAGCCTTAAAGAAAGCGGAAGTTGAATTTGCACCAATTAAGGAGGAAGGGATTAAGTTTTTAGAAGAAAATAAAACCAAAAAGGGTGTTCAAATTACAGAAAGTGGTTTGCAATATATTGTTTTAAAAGAAGGTTCAGGCGAGAAACCACAAGCCACTTCTAAGGTGAAAGTTCATTATCATGGAACGGCTATTGACGGAAAAGTATTTGATAGTTCTGTTGATAGAGGGGCTCCTGCAGAATTTTTTATAAATCAAGTTGTTAAAGGATGGACTGAAGGTTTACAGTTAATGAATGTTGGTTCTAAATTTAAACTCTTTGTACCACAAGAATTAGCTTATGGTGCATTCCCTCAACAAGGAAGCCCAATAAAACCTTTTCAAGCTTTAGTTTTTGAAGTAGAGTTATTAGAGATTATTAAATAATTGCAAACTCCATATAGAATAAAAAGAGAGATGGTAACATCTCTCTTTTTTTATTAAATATTAAAACCGATACCTAAATGTGATTAAATAATAATTTCCATCACTATGAAATCCTAAATCTACCTTATCTCTATGATATGGTTTGGTAAATAAATATGTACTGCCAATCCCAATTGTAGCACCACCAAGTACATCCCATATATCGTGCCATCCGTCTGGACCTTCCATACGACTCGTGGCAACTATAGCGGCTAAAACATAAGCATATTTCCCATACTTCCAACCATATCGACGTTGTATAAATGATGCGCCTGAAAATGCAGAAGTAGTATGTCCGGAAGGAAATGAGTCATAGAGATCTCTCCCTTCGGGCCTTTGTTTTCTAACAATATATTTCAATGAATAAGTAATAGCCAAAGAAGTACCGTACGACAAGGCCAGTTTTTTTGTTCCTTCATAATCTTTTTCAATAAGGGTCATTATACCCGCAGATAATGGAAGGCCAATTTGTAATGCGTCACCAGCTCCTTCCAATACGAATTCCCATTTTTCATGTTTACTTGCTGGAAAATCAACATCCTGACCAAAAGCATTGCCAAAGAGCATAAGACTTCCCAAAAAAGTAAAAATAAAAATTTTCATTAGGCTGATAGGGTTGTTTTTTTTAACGTAAAAAAGAAGAAAAAAGTACTTTTAGTTGTAACTTTACTCATCTTAAATAAATATATTATGCAAAAATTTTCTTTACTAATATGTGCAGGTATTTTTTTAATAATATCCTGTAAAAATGATAAAAATACTATTGATAACTCAATTACTGATATGAGTAAAAACCCTTTGTTAACGGAGTGGAATACTCCTTTTGGAGTACCACCGTTTGATAAAATTAAAAATGAAGATTATATACCTGCTTTTAAAGAAGCGGTGAAGATTCACAAAAAAGAAATTAAAACCATTGTCCAAAGCAAAGAAACTCCTACTTTTAATAATACTATAGAAGCCTTAGAATCAAGTGGAGAACTATTAGACAGATTTACGAATGTGTTTTTTGCTGTAAGTAGTGCGAATACAAATGACACATTAAAAGAAGCAAGAAAAATCATTTCACCTGAGCTTACCGCACATTATGATGAAATTCGATTAAATATAGATTTGTTTAATCGTGTAAAAAAGGTTTTTGATCAGAAAGATGCATTAAGCTTGTCTTCAGAAGAAATGCGGCTCTTAACAGAAACTTACAAAAGATATGTTCGTGCAGGAGTTAATTTAGAGGAAAAAAATAAAGAACAACTCAAAGAGATCAATAAGCGATTATCAGAATTATCAACCAATTTTGGAGACAACCTTCTTGATGAAACCAATGATTTTGAATTACATGTTACTGATAAAAAAGATCTAGGAAATTTATCAGAAAGTTTGGTAGCAGGTGCAGTGGAAGAGGCAAAAAAACGAGGACATGAATCTGGTTGGTCGTTTACATTACAACGCCCGAGTATCAACCCATTTTTGCAAACTTCTCCGAATAGAGACTTTAGAGAAAAGTTGTTTCAAGGGTACGCTTTACGTGGAGATAATGATAATGACAAAGACAATAAAGCAATTATTCAAGAAATGACTTCATTACGTGCTGAAAGAGCCAATTTGTTAGGTTTTAAAACCCACGCTGATTATGTACTTTCAGATAATATGGCCGAAAATCCTGAAGCAGTTTATGAGTTTATGAATAAGTTATGGCCTTCGGCATTAAAAATGGCAAAAACTGAACGTAAGGCGCTTGCTGATATGATGGAAAAAGAAGGTGTTAAAGATGCGTTTAGAGGAAGTGACTGGCGTTATTATGTAGAAAAAGTACGTGCAGAGCGTTATAATTTTAATGAAGATGAAACCAGGCCTTATTTTGAATTCAATGCTGTTAGAGAAGGTGTTTTTACTTTGGCCAACAAATTATTTGGATTAAGGTTTAAACAATTAAATGATATTCCAAAATGGCATGAAGACCAACAAGTCTTTGAAGTATTAGAGGCAGACGGGAAGCATTTAGGAGTTATTTATATGGATTTTTTTGCACGTGAGAGCAAGCGTGGTGGTGCCTGGATGAATGCATTGCGAAGCCAATCGAATACTGATAAATTTATTACACCTATTGTAACCAATAATTTTAACTTTCCACCACCAACTAAAGATACGCCAGCATTATTGTCATTTAGTGAAGCCCAAACCCTATTTCATGAATTTGGACATGCATTACACGGCTTATTATCTAATGTAAAATATGGTGACTTGGCAGGTACAAATGTACCTCGTGATTTTGTAGAATTCCCTTCTCAAGTTATGGAAAACTGGATGAGTGAACCTGAGGTATTGGCATTGTACGCAAAACATTATCAAACCGGTGAAATAATACCTGAAGCAATGGTTAAAAAGATGAATGAGGCGAATAGTTTTAATGAAGGATTTAGGACGGTTGAATATATGGCAGCAGCATATTTAGATATGAATTGGCATACTTTGACTGATGTAACGAAACAAGACGTGAGAAACTTTGAAAAAGAAGCCATGCAAAAAATAGGGTTGATAGATGAGATCTTACCACGTTATAGAAGCAATTATTATTCGCATGTATTTGCCGGTGGTTATTCATCAGGCTATTATAGTTATTTATGGAGTGAGGTATTAGATGCTGATGCTTTTAGTGAATTTAAAAAGACAGGAAATCTGTTTGATCCTGAATTATCTAAAAAATATCGTAAGATGTTAAGCCGTGGAGGTTCAAAAACAGGAATGGAACTCTATAAAGAATTTTTAGGAAGAGCACCAAAAATAGAGCCTTTATTAAAGAAAAAAGGATTTATATAGTTTAACAAAAACAATAAAGTAAAAACCTGACAATTAATAATTGTCAGGTTTTTTTATTGGGTATTACATTTATAATATCATATGACTATTTTTTCTGCATCATTTTTAGAGTAAACCCTCCCAACACTAATATTATAACAACCATTAAAGCCCATAACCATGTCTTATTTTTAAATAAAGGGTCTGTTATTGCTGCTTCTTTTTTATTTATAATCTTTACCCCTTTCATAGTGAGCATCGTCAATGAGTCTGGAATATTAGAAGTAAGATGGTTCAAATCATAATTAGGTCTACCGATTTTATTATTACCATAGGTTAGAAAATATATTGCCGGTTTGGTAAAACGGGAAATTAACGAATGGGAATATCCTTTTACTTCAAGATCTTTAAATGATAATGGTTCATTGTCATAATTGTGAATAATAATTTTTAATTTTTGAAGAACGGTACTATTAAATCTAAATTTACTTTCCTCTATTGAACTTATCGTACTCGATGATAAAATGCTATAATTATAGTACCATCCTTGTTCAGTTTTTACGCTGTCAGTTAAATATTTAATTGTAATTGGCCGATAATAATCATAAGTATCAGCCATATTTAATTTAATTATACTTATGGGTACAGTGTTTTTTAAGTCGACATCTATTACAGTTTCTTTCGTTGATTTTGACTCATTTACTGTTACTTTTTTTATTGCAAAATTCTTAAGCTTAACACCTGAAAATTCTTCAAAACTTATTAAAGTATTATCTAATAGCGGTTTCTTTTTACTATTTATTCGCAACCTATAATAAAGATACTTCGAATTTGGAAAATTGATGTTTGTAAATTGATAATTAGTTTGCTCATTTTTAATTGATAAGATTCTATAATTATCTAAAATTTGAAACCATTCTTGTTGATTTTGACTCCCTTGAAGCGCTATTTTCCAGTCAAAATTATCTCGTTTAAAATCTAATTTTATTTGATTGATAGATTCTTTTGCAGGAATTTTAAAAGTAAAATAATACCCATTTTCATTAAATGAATTATTTATAGATTTAAAAATTATTTCATTGATTATTGTTTTTCCTTTCGAAATATTTAGGAGATATGGGGCTTCAATAGTATCATTTTGAGTTGTTATACCATAAATTCTAAGATCGGAAAAATCGGGTGAGATTTTGCTGAAAATTTCGTTTGGCAATTCAATAGTATGCCATTTATCTTTTATACCTTCTAATTCTCTTTTATAGGTATACTCACCAATTTGTCCAAAAGAAAATGAACAGATAAACAAAAATAAATAACTATTAATTTTAGTTTTCAGCTTCATCAGAAATTAGGTCTTTGTATTTGTTATATAAAAATGAAATTAATAATAGTATAACTCCGAGAGAAACGAGCACAATGGTTTTCGAAATTGTAGATAGATGGGCAATATCATACAAGAAAAGTTTTAAAAGAGTCACGGCAAATAATGCAATAGCACTTATGCGTAAATATTTTCTCTTTTTCCAAATTCCCAAACCAATTAGCAACAATGAATATGCTCCCCAAAGTATGCTCAACCCTAGTTTGTCTGATTCAATGGTGGCGGCCATATCCATCCAGTTTAATAATTCACTACTGGCAATCCATAAAATGGATACATGCAATAAAATGTTAAAAGGAATATTAAAATTTACTTTCATAAATTTCTGACGAATATAATGATAGCATGCAAATAATAATAATGCTAGAAATGCAAAAGAAATATATCGCATGCCAATATTAAGTGCACCAGTTTGATAATATTTTGTAGATGTTTCATTTAAATAGCTATGACGTAACTCACTTAATTCATATAATCCTTCAGATAAAAATAGAAGTATAACTAAAATATTTACAGCTAAATTTATCGCGCCAAGCATCTGGCTTTTTATTTTTTTTATATTGACAACAGAAACAGTTGTTAGAAAGAGTAAGGTGTAATTTAGTATCCAAATGTTCTTGTAAGTACGTAGATCATAATTATATTCATTGATTGGATATGTTGATTCGCCATCTCTGTTGATCGTAATTGCCGAATCTGAATAAAGTTGATTCCAATACGTTTCAATTTCAATTTTGAATGCATAGTAAAGAACAAATAAGAGAATAGCCGGAGCCGCATAAGAAATGATCTTAAAAAACCCTTTTTCTAAATCTAGCGGTGATGGATATTTTTTATTTTGACCTAAGAAGTTTATAAATCCAAAAGCGATAATAAATAATAATGACGACAAGAAATGAATATTAAAAATTGGAGTTATTCTTGATTCAGGATACTCCGGATTATAGTGATCATAGACTGATGCCCAATCATGAATAATACTGAACAATGCCAATATCATTAAAGGGTAAGATAACTTTTCATAAATAGGAACATTTTTAGTTCTACCAATCCAAAATAATAACGCCGCTTCACCCGCCCACAAAAGAGTCACCCAATTACCATCTAATTGAACAGGAATGGCAATTGTGATAAATACCAAAACCAATCCAGAAATAAGATGGAGTAAATTTCGATCTGCCAGTTTTTTCTTATAAATGATGGCGCTTACAATAAAATGTATAACAGCATTTAACAGTGTAAATAGACCCAATAATTGTTCGCCTATTCTATGATTTGATAATAAAGCATAACCTACACCATAAAATATAAATGAATTTGACAGTAATAGTAAAATATCTTGCCTTCCGAATTTTTCTTTTTTGAGTACTTTATAAGCAAGAAATGTTAAGTAGAAAATAGCAAAAAATAGAGCTAGAAATATCAAGCTAATCTAAAATGTTCGTCAACGTAATAATCTAAAAAGTACCAAGAAAAATAGATAACCCATGTCATTACAAATGCCGAATTGTATAAAGCTTTCCAATATTTTTTAAAGGAGATCAAAAGAATACCGATATTAATAATGGCCATATAACTGAACAATATTTCTACTCTTCCAGAATCTTCGCTTAACAAAAATGGGACGGCATAGGCACCTACCAAACCAATATGAGCGATGACTTGTTTATTATAGTTTAAGGCAGCAACTACCGTAAAAGCTGTAAACAATAACATTAAAACAAATGCAAATGTTTGGGGAATTAAACCATAAAAATTATATGCTGCAAAAGTTATAAAATACATAATAGCCATAGCACCACTAACAAGTACTGCGCTAAAATCTTCGTATTTTTTCTTCAACTTAATCCCAAATCCTATGAGAACTAGCCCTATCAAATATCCTAATATTATTCTGGTTAAGGGACTTATCAAATCATGTTCAATAGAATATTTTGTACCTATTGCAACTCCGATTACAGTAATTGCTATTCCGATCTTGTTTATTAAGTTTTCACCGATAAATTTTTCAAGATCCGATTTTATTTTTGGTGGCTTACCAGCTTTTTTATTAATTGCACTGGGAGGTTCAGTAACGGTTTCTGTTTGTTGAACTTCTTTGTCTGATAGTACATCTTCTTTTGTAATCTCAGTACTTTTTTCAGATATAGTTTCTGGAGTTATTAAGTTTTCTTTTCCTACGATTGTAGGTTCTTGAGAAGTTTTAAGCTTGTAAATTTCTTCCTTAATATCTCTTACTTCAACAGAAAATACTTGTTGTTTTGCTAAAAGTGTTTCTAGTTTTTCAAGGAGTTGGTTAATTTTATCCTGGTTTTCAGCCATATTTATTTTATAATTTCAATTGTATCGTGTCAAAAAAAGTTATATAATTTTCCCATTAATAATTACCTCATCTATTAAGTGACTGCCAAAAGCATAAGGTAGAAAACCGTATGAAGGTATCGGTTTTGTAATTATAAGATTTGCTTTTTTTCCTTTAGTTATACTGCCATGAGTTTCCGATAAATTCATTGCATAAGCTCCATTGATAGTTGCTGCATTTATTGCTTCTTCAGGTGTCATTTTCATTTTAATACAAGCAGTACTTACCACAAAATTCATATTTCCACTTGGTGTTGAACCGGGATTATAGTCACTAGCTAAAGCTAATGGTAAACCAGAGTCGATCAATTGTCTCGCAGGAGTATAAGGAATGCCTAAAAAATAAGAGCAGGAGGGAAGTGCTACAGGCATGGTATTACTTCCTTTTAATGAGTCAAGGTCGTTGGTATCGATTATTTCTAGATGATCTACAGATAGGGCATTATGTTTAACTCCAATTTGTACACCATCCATTATGGTAAATTGATTGACATGAATTTTTGGTACCAACCCATATTTAGTTCCTGCATTTAAAATTTTGTCTGTTTGCTTTACGGAAAAATAACCTTCTTCACAAAAGACATCGATAAATTCTGCTAAATTTTCATTAGCTATTTTAGGAATCATTTCATTGATGATCAGATTAACATAATCATCTTTATTATCTGAAAATTCAACAGGAAAAGCATGAGCTCCTAAAAAAGTAGCTTTAATTTCAATTGGATAATTTTCGGCTAATTTTTTAATTACTTGAAGCATTTTTATTTCGGATTCTACTGATAATCCGTATCCTGACTTAATCTCAACCGCACCAGTACCCAATGCCATTACTTCTTCTAAACGTAAAGATGATTGATGATAAAGGTCAACCTCACTTGTTTGTTGTAACTTTTTAGCCGAATTTAGTATGCCGCCTCCTTTATTTGCTATTTCTTCATAGGTAAGTCCGTTAATTCTATCAACAAATTCACCTTCACGATTCCCGGCATAAACAATATGNGTATGACTATCGCACCAAGTAGGCAATACTATTTTACCCGTNGCATCAATGNTTTGGTCANCATCTATCCCGTTAAGGTCATCCATTTTGCCGAAATCACTGATTTTATCATTTTTAATAAGTAGGTAGGCATTCTTTAAGGTGGGTAGAATTTTCATGTCGGCACCTGAAACTTTTTCAATGGTGATTTCTCTAACTTGAAGTAATTCTTTAATGTTAATAATAAGTGTTTGCATTAATACTTATATTTGAATTCAAATATAATCGAAATATGTTAGAA
>JGI24023J19991_10000788_pt1 | contig 24943 bp, 17 predicted proteins | sample Cruoilmetagenom1_FD_19991 | JGI IMG/M metagenome (IMG submission 19991) | reverse complement strand
AAGGCCTGCTTGACTTCGGATTCCGAGCCATGGGCTAACAGCGCCTCCAACTCCTCCGGATTCGAAATGCCCGTATGCAATTTGTCGATGACCGAGAGCACAGCACTGTGCCTGATCCTGGCTGTGACGATACCACCAGCCGCCGTTCCGACGCAGCAGCCTAAATAGAGGGAGGTATTTATGACGCCGGAACCTTGGCCCGCATCCTTGTCAGGCAGTCCCCGCAGGCCGACTCTCGGCAGCAGCGCAAAGGTCAGGCCCAAGCCCAGACCAATCACCAGCAGCTTCCACCAGATCGACGCGTAGTCGGACGCATTGGTGGTGAAATGGAGCAGCCAGAAGCCCATGGCCATCAAGATCATCCCGATGGCGACCGGCCAATGGAAGCTGTAAGGCGCCAACAGCTTGGGAACGGTGACCGAGAGTACAAACATCGTGATGGAGCAGGGCAGCAATGATAGACCAGCCCGGACCGCCGTGTAATTCAGCGCACCGGGCGATTGCACAAAGAGGTTGTAGTAATAGAGCACGCCGATCAGCACGAAGCTGGTAAGAAACATGCCGATCGCCGAGGCCGAGTAACGCGGACTGCGGAAAAAGCTGAAATTGATCAACGGCGCGACTGCCCGGCGCTCATTGAACGCAAGGCCGATGGCGCCGGCAACGGCAATGGCGAATAAGCCAAGCGTCTCCACCGAAGTCCAACCAGCCTGATGGCCGTTGGTCAGGCCATAGACAAAGCTCCCCAGCGTCACCACCAGCAAGGCCACGCCCCAATAGTCGATATCGGTGCTGGGGTCGACATCCCGTTCCACCAAGCCGAGCTTTTCGATACGCAGGCTGAGAATTGCCGCGATCGCTAGCAGCAGAAGGTCGACAACAAAGATTCCGCGCCAATCAATTGTATCGGTGAAAATGCCACCGATGAGGGGGCCGACCCCGAAGCCGAACGCCACCATGCCTGCCCATAGGCCTAGAGCCTGGGCGCGTTTTTCCTCCGGAGTAGCGACCGTGATAAGGGCGACGGCCGTGCTGAATATTGCAGCCGCCCCCACTCCCTGCCCGGTCCGGCCAAGCAGCATCACCCAAGTGCTGTCGGAAAAGATGATGGCGATCGAGCCCACGGAAAAAATGCCTAAGCCGATCAGGTACATGCGCATTTTGCCGAAGATGTCGGCGAACCGGCCCATCACGGCCACCAGCACCGCAGATGCCAGCATGTAAACATTCATGACCCACTGAAGCGCCTCGGCATCCATGTCGAGATCGGACTTGATGGCCGGAAGCGCCGTCAGGATGGCGGTCGAGTTATAGGCGACCACAAATGTGCTGATGCAGGCCGCCGTTACCACTAGCCAAGACTCTGAGGCTCGCGCCGCGCCTACAGTGGTTTGGGCCATGGGATGGTGATCCTTGCCGATTCGGCGGCACCCCGATCGTCAGAATGCGAGCTTGGCGCGCATGCTAAAGACAATTGCGGTCAAGGCAAAAGCTTCCCGACCGCCGGCTCGACCTCAGTCGACCTCATGGAGTTCGGCGGCCATTTTCTTGAGGCTGACCCGGTCGACTTTGCCAGTGGCATTCATCGGCATCTCTTCCAGGAAGATAATCTCTTCCGGCGCCTTGTAGCCGATCCGCTCGCGGGCGTGATCAATCAGCTCCTGAATGGTCGGCTTTTCGGCCTCCCCGCTCAGCACCACATAGGCCCGCACGTTTTCGCCATGCAGCATATCGTGCACGCCGATTACGCCCGCCGCGTCCACGGCGACGTGCTCCAATAGCGCTTCTTCCACGTCCTGCGGGCAGATGTTGGAGCCGTCATGGATGATGATTTGCTTCTTGCGGCCCCGGAACCAGAGATAGCCGTTTTCGTCGACGCGCATGACGTCGCCGGTGTCGAGCCAGCCGTCGCGAATCGTGGCGAAGGTCGCTTCGCTGTTGTCCCAGTACCCCGCCATGGTTGTGGGCGACTTGATCCAGAGCCGGCCCTCGCCGCCCGCTGGGACCTCCTCGCCATTGTCGGTCCGCACGGACATTTCAAATCCCGGCGCCGGACGTCCTACCGAGCCTTCCTTGATGAGCCCAGAGGGTGGGCTCATAGCCGCGAGACCGATTTCAGTCATGCCCCAGCCCTCGTCGATCGGAAAGCCGGTCATGGCTGTGAAGGCGTGCTCCAGCTCGGCCGCCACCTTATCCCCGGCCGAGCGGCAGACCCGCAAAGAGCTAAAGTCCTCAGGCTGCACATCGTGCTCGTGAACCAAACGGTGCAAGGCTGACGGCAGCATGTTGAGGACGGTGGGTTTGTTTTCCCGCATTAGCGGGAGCAATTCGTGGCCGTCAAAGGTGCGCGCGATAAGCACACGCGACCCCGCGGCAAGCGCACCATGAGAGAGCACGAATCCCGCAATGTGAGAGATCGACTGTCCCGGAAGCATCACATCGTCCGGGGTCAGTCCCAGAATCCCGCCGATGCTCGCGAACATATAGCCCAGTGACCGGTAGGTGTGGGTCACGCCCTTGGGCGCGCCGGTGCTTCCCGAAGTGAAGAAGATCGCCGAGGGATCATCGAGACCGCGTTTGGGGAATTCGACCCCAGCGTTCTTGTCTTCAAGCAGAGCCTCGAAGCTGCGCCCGCCCGCAGTCTCGCCGCCATAGGTGATGATCCCGTGTCGGATCGCGCCTGCCAACTCACTCAGCTCAAGGTCGGCCAGCCGCTCGGCATGGGTCAACAGCAGGGCTGCTTTGGAGACCTCCAACGCATGATCGATCTCGGGCGCCATATAGCGATAGTTCAAGGGCGTCACTACCAAGCCCGCCCTTTGACAGGCAAGATAGTGCAGCAGCAACGCGGTGCGGTTCGGCATCAGCGACGCTACCCGGTCGCCGGGTTCTAGGCCCATGGCCAACAGATTGGCCGCCAGCCGGTTCGCAAGATCATCCAAGTTGCGGTAGGTGAGCTTGGTCTTGGCGCAAACCAGTGCGATGTCGTCGGGTTTGCCCTCGGTCCCAGATCTCAGCAGGTTTGGAACGTCGACGGGATTATTCAGGGGTTCCCCAGCCAGCGGCATCTATTCCTCCAGATTCGTACCCGATGCGGGCAAAGCTTAGCCGCGAAGCCCCTCCCTCATAAGTGAAAAATCGCCACCGTTGAAACGGAATGTTTCCCCGGTCAGAGTGTCTCGCCCACCAGGGCCTCGATTAGTCTGTCCATGAAAGCCTGGGCCAAATCGTGGATGCCAGGCTGCTGGCTCTCGCGCGGCCCTGCAATGTTGAGGGTCGCAATTGCGTTTTCTTCCAGCCATGCGATGGCAGGGTCCGGACCGTTTTCGGTTCTGAGATCGACCGCCAGCACCGGCCTGCCATATCGCTCGGCCAATTGCTCGGTCAACGCGGTCCCGCCTGTTAATCGGCGCCCGCGGGCCAAGATCAGCGTGCCGTCGGAATCGCGCACATTCCATTCGGTACGTTCGCGATAGTCGGAACTCGGTGTCTCATCCAAGGGATACCGCGCCGGGATCTTGCCGTCCTCGGCGCGCCGCCCGAGCGGGCACCATCCACCGACAGGCAAGCCCGCCGCCAGTGCCGCATCCAGTCCAGCCCGATCGACGCCCGTCTGTCCACCAGCAACAATCCGCTCGATCATGTCGCTCCCGTCCCCGCCGTTCGCGCCCAAGTCTGATTTTACAAGCCAGGGAGTCAACTTTGATTTGTGCGCCGTCCCGACTTGCGGATCGACAAACCATACCGATCTGCTGCAAACTTTGGGGTGCAGTCTGAAGCGGTGTTTCGGGGTCCAATGAAAGCCTTCGAGCGGATTAAGAGCTTCGCCGAGTACGTTGGGGAGGTCACCAATCTCCGCGCGCGGCCGATTGTTCGCGCCACCCAGTATGACGGCCTGTTTTATCGCGAGGCCGATCTGACCGGGCGGACCGGCATTCGCGTTGCCTTGACCCGCTGGGAATCAGTCTGGCTATCGGTCGATCGGTTGGCGCCCAGCGATCCTCCGGCGCCCGCCGCCGACATATCGAGCTGGGTCGAAGTTGGATCCGATCCGGCCCACGAACCCCGCAGGCTGGACCGCATCACCGTAAAGCTCCCGGCGGAAGAAGCCGAAATCTTTGTCGCAAGCGGACGGGTAGCCCGCGAAGACATCCGTCTGGAGTCGGAGAGCGATGGGGAGGCGCCAGGGGAAGGCCGGCAAGCCGATGTCACCCTTAGGCTGGATGCCTTCCCCGAGTTGGCGGCGAAGATCGAAGGCTACATCGACGGCGCCTGGCGCGATTGGGCGAATGCGGAGATTCCCAAGCGGGAGGCCATCAAGATCTATGACGAGCTTAGGGCTCTCGCCGATTCCTCCGGCTCGGGGGAGGAGGAACGTCAGACGGAGCTGGTATGGGGCGTAGGTGCGCTGCGCTGGAATCACGTCAAACTCGGGCGTATCGACCATCCGGTCATCGAAATCCCGCTCGAAATTGATGTCGAGAAAATGAGCGAAAAAATCTCGATCCGGCCCCGCTGGCAATCCGCGCGGCTCGCGGAGCCATTTCTCGGTCTGCTGCCGGGCGATGGGATGGCCGAATACATCAAAAGCGAGAGGTCGCGCATTTCCGATCTGATAGATGCGGGCGAAAAGATCACCCCGTTTCGCAAGCAAACCTTCGAACCGATCCTGCTCAATTGCGCGGCGCGGATCGACCCGGTTGGCGTATATTATCCACGGGGAGACGGCCATCCGGGTGACGGCAGCCAGCATGACGCCCCGGCCCAGCCAATTGTAACCGACGGCTGGTCGGTCTACGTCCGGCCGAAGGTTGAACCCCCTGCCGATGATATCCCAGGGCTGGAGCCGGCTCCCTCCGAAGACGCGGCGATGGAGGTTGAGCCGATCAAAGAAACCCCGGCTGAGGTCTCTGCTGCCGATGATTCGGTACTAGAGTCCGAGCCCATCACCGGCGAGGAGGAGCAGGGCGAGCCCTCCACGATCGAGAAGGAACAGGCCGATTCCGCTCCAGGAGATTCCGCAGAAGCCGAACCTGACACGCGCATGCAAGATGACGAATTTTCGCCCGGCTTCGAATCCGGGTCTTCAAATGCCGATGACGGTGAAGTTGAAACGGAAGCGCCGGATTCGGATGACGACAGCGCAGCGGCCAGGGATCTCCCGAGCATCGAAATAAGTCTTGCCGGTCCAGTCTCCAAAGCAGGGCGCTCGAACGCTGTCTCGCGCCCCAAGGCTTTGGCCGCGCTCGGCGGGCTCGCATTGGTCGGCATTGCCCTCACTGTCTACTCGATGATGCCTTCCAAAGAAGAACGGGCGGTCCAACGCCAAGCCCAAACATTGGCGACAGTCGAGGGCTCACAGCCCAGCGGCCTTAGTCCGCGGGGCGAACTGGCGGATTACTTCAATCTCACGTCACGGCGCACCGACGATCAGAGGGCTGACAAGGTGCAGGCGATTAGGGGCGAAATCGTCCTTTGGAGCTTGCCGGTCCAGTCGGTCTCCAAGCAGGAAGACGGGATCTATAAGGTTCAGACCAGCGCCTTCATGGACACGGTCGGCACCGTTGTGACGCTGCACACCAGAAACGATGACGAGCGCAAGATCGTCGAAGGCCTGGAGACCGGTGATTGGATCACGATTAAAGGCAAGATAGCGGGCGTGGCATCGCACGACGTCGAAATCGTCGATGCAATCCCGATAGCGAAATAGGCAGTCCACCGATCAGCGACCGGCGGTCCACGGCGCCTAATCGCCCTATCGTCTGTAGTAGATAATCCCGCCGCGCCGCCTGCCCCAGCGATATCTGAACCAACGGCCCCGGGCAAAGTTCTTTTTCCGCTGCACCACCCGGCGTGGTTTGCGGAGCTTCAAGGTGTTGGTCGTGCCATCCAAATCGGTGACGACCAGTGATCCGCCATGCCAGGCCCATTTGGCATTTTCCTTGCCCCAACTATATGGCTCGATCGCCACGACCCTGTTCTTCCAAAGGTCGACAATAGCGACATGCTGGGAGCGAACCTCTTCCCCGTCCTCATTCTCCAGAGTTCCGGCGTCGTAACGCAGCAACCCAACGCCCTGTAACGGCTTTTTCTTGAGCTCCCATTCCAATATACGGGGTTCACCACCCCCATACATTTCCAGGGGCGCCCTCACCTTAGGGAATTTCGGATTTGTGGCGATGTAGCGGTCCCCAGGCGCGCGCGTCACGATCCATCCTTTGACCGCGGGCGATAGCGGATCGCTGGTTCCAAAGAGCGCGGGCAGCTCGCCGGTCAGCCGCTCAAATCCGGCCCGGCTCCTGCGGCTCATGGGATCGCGGCGGAGTGCGTTGCGGAAATCGGCAACGGCGTCCTTGCGTTTGCCCAGCGCCTCATGAAGTTCCGCCCTGACCCTGAGCGCCTCGGCGTTCTCTGGACCAATCTCCAGCGCCTTGCCGATATCGTCCATGCCCTGCTTCGACAGCCCCAGCCGCAAATAGGTCCAGGCCCTATGGGTGTAAGCCGGCGCGTAGTCGGGGTCGATCGCGATTGATTGGGAAAGATCCGAGAGTGCGCCGTCGTAACTCTTGAGTTTGGCACGCAGGGTGCCGCGCTCCTGATAGGCCTTCGCCGATTGCGGATCCAGGTCGATGGCCTTGTTCATATCTTTGACGGCTTGGGGGTATTTCTTCGCCTTGGCATAGGCTTGGGCTCGGGAGAGGTAGAGGGAGGCATCGCGCGATGCATGGGTAATCGCCCGGCTATAGTCGCCGATCGCATTCGAATACCGCCCGAGCCTAAGATAGACATCGCCGCGATTCCGATAAGCGTCTTCGTAGCGGGCGTTTAGGGTGATCGCCCGCGAAAAATCCCGAGCCGCGGCGTAGGAGCGCTTGAGCGCAATCTGCGACTTGCCCCTTCCGTTGAACGGCACCGGATTTGTGGGCATCAGTTTGACGGCTCTGCGATAGGCCTTCAGCGCGGGATCGTATTGCTCCAGCGCCAGCAGCGCGTTACCCAAATTGTTGTAAGCAACCCCATAGGAAGGGGCGAGCTCGATGGCGCGGTCGAAGTCCTTGCGCGCCTCGTCGGGTCGGCCGATATCCATCAATGCGTTGCCACGATTGTTGTAGACGATGGCGTAATCCGGCGAGAGCTCGATCGCACTGTTGAAGTCCGCGATCGCCCGCTTGGGCCGCTTCAATTGCCACTTGGCCAGTCCACGGTCATTGAGGATGTTGGAGCGTATGGGATCGGACAACTCGTCCGATTTGAGCGCTTCTGTGTGGGCGGCGATTGCCCGTTCGTAATCGCCGCGCAACAGTGCCGCCGCGCCTTCGCGGGCCTGCAGTAACGCTTTGGGTTTTGCGGATGTGGCTGTGCCGCCGGCGAGCATAAGGCTCAGCACGCAAAGGACGAAACTCAGACTACGAACCATACTACCGCATCTCACTCGGCTGCCCCGCGCTCTGCGCTGAAACAACCGAGGTACTGGTGGCACGCCCCGCCTACGCAACCGGAAATCATCCTACGCCCATTTCACTGGTCCGTCACCAGTTCATGGCGTGCCTTCGCAGAGAATTCATCAATTCGTCGTTAACGGGTCCGTCCAGCTGACAATCGGGCGCACCGCAGCGCACGCGGAACCGCACGGCCTGTTATTCCGATGCCGCCTCTTATCGGCCGGCCGTCGCTGTTCTGATCGAGGGGCCGTCGGGCAGGGCACGCGCCCCACCCGTTGGCGATTGTTAGTTGACTTCGCTAGCCCGGGCGCCGTCGCCATCTTGGGCGCTGCGGGCCGGCTTTTGGTCGGGGATATCGTGAACCACGGAGTCCGCACCTTTCTTGGCGGACGACCGGGTGATCTTTCCCTTTGCAGGCTTGTTCTTTTGCAATGAGCGCCCATCGAAGGAGGCGCCCCTTTCGATCGATAGCGAATCATGATGGATGTCGCCGGTCACATTCGCCTTCGATTCCAAGGCGACATTGTCGCCATGGATTGGACCGTCCACGATCCCATTCACCACCACATCCTGAGAAATTATCTTCCCCTTAACACGTCCCCGCTGCGAAACACGAAGCGCTGTACATTGCAGCTCGCCCTCGATCTGGCCGTGCATTTCGACCATTCCCTCAGCCCGAACATTGCCGACGATGTTCAGCCCTTCGGCGATCACCGTTACATGGCGCCGTCGATCAAACATTGTTGTCCCTCTCCGTTGAAAAAAACTACAATCGCGCGTGTTACCCACGCTTGTTTTTATTGCTCTCTATCCTGATTATTTATCAGGCTAATTTATGTCCGCTTAGCGCCAAATACCGAACAAGTTAACGGGTGGACCGGCAATAGCGATGCCATAGGCCGCATCCAACCAATTTACCGAGGTCAGACCGGCGGCCTGCGATTTTCTCCTCGGTCGTTTGGGGCATAAATCGATGCCGTTTGGCTGCCGCACCGAAGTCCTGGATGGTAGGTCCATCATCGCGTGAGGAGGACGCCGCAATGCAAGCCAAGGATTTGGAAATATTCAACCAGATGCCCTTCTTGTTCTGGGTAAAGGACGAGGACGGAGTCTACATTTGGGGCATCCAGGCCATTTCGGATTTGGCCGGTCAGGACGTCGTCGGAAAGACTGACGCCGAATTACCTTGGGCCGATAACGCCGAGGCTTTGCGCGCGGACGACAAACCGGTCATGGAAACCGGCAAATCGATTTTCGCCCACGAGTATGTGGACGAGTCCAGCCGCGGCAAGGCGACGCTCAATGTCTGCAAATTCGTTGGGGAACTGGACGGCAAGAAACACGCTTTTGGGATTTCGTTTGTGATCGACCAGGCGAGTTCAGGGACGAAGGATCGCCGGGCCGGTTCCCGCAAGCTGTTGTCATCCCGCTCCATGGGCCTCGCCGATCACATAACGCACGAAGGCAGTAAGGAAGAATCCTGCGAGCATGGCGGCAAATCCCTTCGGCGTGTTGCAACGGGCGATCATGGGCGCGTGGCGAAACTCATGCAGGGTCGCCATGTAAAGAAAGGTTCCCGCCGCCAGGGCAAGTACGACGCCTTTGACCACGCTCAACGCCTGTTGGCCCAACAGCAAATGGATGTTCTCACCGACAAAGATTCCAGTCGGTGTCGACAAAGCGAATGCGCAAAAGGCGACCCAGACCTGCCACCGGGTCATAGTGCTGCGCACCATCTTCAGGGTGAGCGCAAAGGCGGCCGACGATTTGTGAACGATAATGGCAACGAAGATCAGGATCGCCGCCTCCGTGGAACTCACGCCAAGTGCCGTGCCCAAGAAAAATGACGGAATCGCGATCATTGCCGTCATGATCAGCGGTATGGCCGGGGGTGACAGCTCTCCTTCGTCGAGGGCTGCAGATTTTTCAATCCGGTGGCTGTAGTGCTCAATGCCCAACAGGACGAAGAACGTCGCGAGTACAATCAACGACGTCACGGGGTAATCCAGGGTCGTGAATTCCGTTTCCAACAGATGAAAAGATGACGGCAGCATCAGGGTGAGCGCCAGCGCGATGAATACCCCGGAGATGAACGCCTCGCCCAACGGAAATCCCGCGGCGCTTCGAGCCTGCTCCTGACGGAACAGCGGATAGAAGCCGCCCGCGAAGGTGGCGATCAATATGGCCACGACACAGAACCACTGAAATGCCGTCAGCATGGTGTTGCCCCCGGCTCGGCGCCGTCGGCTCGCACTCAGTCCAGCCCCGGACCAGCAGCGCTCTGGCCACACCATAGCACTCCCCAACAACGGAGTGAATCAAGCTTTCTACCCAGAATACCAGGCAAGCCCCGCTTCTCTTTCCGGCGCCTAAATCGAGCCTATATATGAGCGGACCGGCGCGGCCCGATGATTCTTGCGACGGGCAGCCACTCAACGGCTGGGCCAACGACCGCGACGTGGGAGACCAGTATGAAGGACATAGCCGAACTGGTTGATGGCTACCGCCGGTTCCTCGCCAACCGCTATCAGCACGAGGCAGAGCTTTATCGCGCGCTGGCCGAAACGGGCCAGTCGCCAAAAACCATGGTTATTGCCTGCTGCGATAGCCGCGTCGATCCAGCCGCGATCTTTAGCGCGGGTCCGGGAGAGCTCTTCATTGTTCGCAACGTCGCCAATCTGGTGCCGCCTTTCGAGCCCCATGGCGACTATCATGGAACCAGCGCCGCGCTTGAATTCGCAGTAGGCGGGCTCGATGTCGAGAATATCGTGGTGATGGGACATGCCAGGTGCGGCGGCGTGCGAGCCCATTTGGATGGTGTTTACGGGCGATCCAACAAGCCAAATTTCATCGACCGCTGGATGTCGTTGCTGATTGCCGCGCGGGCTCAGGCCTTGCGCGACAGTGCAGGCGAACCGTTGGACGTTCAGCAGCGGGCGCTCGAGCATGCCTCGGTCCGCCACTCAATCGAGAATCTGCAAACCTTTCCATTCGTGAAAGAGCGCCTTGCCGAAGGCCGGCTCCGCCTGCGAGGCGCCTATTTCGACATCTCCGATGGCAGGCTGCTCGCGCTCGATTCGGATACCGGCCGCTTTGAACCGCTCGGCTGAAAGCACCGAGCCAGCGAAGGAGGATATGTTGAAGGACACGCTTGGCGCTTTCGTCCCAGGCGCCACTGTCAAGCTCTCCGGTGCAAGCCAAGGCCCACTCACAGGCCTCAGCTTTGCCGCCAAAGACATCTACGACATCGACGGTCACGTCACGGGGCGCGGCAATCCCGACTGGGCGCGCACCCATGAACCGGCTGGCGCCCACGCATATGCCGTCGAGGCTTGGCTCAACGCCGGCGCGAACTTGGTCGGCAAGACCATTACCGACGAGCTGGCCTACAGCCTGTCGGGGCGAAACGCTCACTATGGCACGCCGATCAACACCAACGCGCCGGGGCGGCTTCCCGGCGGCTCCTCCAGCGGTTCGGCGGCCGCCGTGGCCGGAGGACTTGTGGACATCGCGTTGGGAAGCGACACCGGCGGATCGGTCCGTACGCCCGCGGGCTATTGCGGGGTCTACGGCATCCGCACGACCCATGGCAGGATTCCGCTTCGAGGCGCCATGCCGCTGGCACCGAGTTTTGACGCGGCTGGCTGGTTCGCGCGCAGTGCAGATTTGCTGTTCCGAGCAGGCGTCCCTCTGTTCGGCGCCTCTTGGGCAGAACCACCGGACCCCAAGCGCCTCATCATTCTGCAAGATGCCTTCAAGCTGGCCGCACCCGATACGCGCCGCGCGCTCGAACCCCATGTGGAGCGCCTGACGGCGGCATTTGGCGGCGCGGAAAGTGTGGAGGCGGGCGAGCCGGGCGGTGGCCTGAAGTCTTGGATGTGGCGCTTCATCACCCTGCAGGGCCGGGAAATCTGGAAGCTGCACGGACCTTGGATCGAGCGCATGAAGCCGGGCTTTGGTCCTGAGATCGCCGAGCATTTTGCCTGGGCAAAATCGGTTACCGCGGAAGCTGCCGAGCAAGCCGCACCCGAACGCGAGGCCTTTACCGAGCATATGGCATGCCTGCTTGACGGCGACACGATCGCCTGCCTGCCAACCACGCCATCCATCGCACCCCGGCTCGATGCCTCCGTCGCCGAGCTCGGCGAGCACCGCATCGAGCTGCTTTCCCTTAATGCTATCGCCGGGCTCGCCCGCTTGCCGCAAGTGACATTGCCCTTGGCAAGCGTCTTGGGCTGTCCCGTCGGTCTCTCATTGATCGCCGGGCCGGGTCAGGATGAAATGCTGCTGGCCTTTGCCCAGGAGTTCTGCCGCTGCCCTGCGGCCTAGCCCTGCACTTGGTTGGCTATTTGCTCAGCGGGTTGAGATTGGCGTGAGCAATTGCCTGCCAGCCATCGTCTGTCTTCAAGAATACCGTCATCCGCGCCGCCTTCCGCTTTGGCAGCCGCTTGCCCGCCAAGGTCTCGGCAACCTCGACGAAATAGGTTGTGACGATCACTGGCCCCTGCTCGGTAGTCTTGATATCGCTCAGCGTGTAGTCGCCGATTTTCGCCTTCTTGATGAGTTCGAGTTCCTGCGCACGGTCGCGGCCGCCATCGTCGTGGATCGATTGAAAGGCCTTGGCATAGAGTTTTGCCTCCCGGCTGGCATCTCCCGACTCGATCGCGGCCCACAATTGTCTCAACAGCTCCTCACCCGATGCGTTTTGGGCCATTACACCGGCAGGCTGGCCCAATATCAACGCGAGCGCTAATGCAACGAAAGCGTATCTGGATCTCATCATCTCAATCTCCTTGAGGTATGGCCGGTGCGCTTCTCGGAATGCTGCATTCCCGCAGCGATCCGATACGCTTCTGTTTCTTGATACCGTGATTTTCCAACTGCATCGGGCTCATCCTCCCGCCCCCGGCGATCGCTTATCCTTGACACGCGAATGGCGGTGGACGTTAACCTAGATTGCCTGACCCGATCTGAGGGATCGACGCCTTGGTCGACGAGCTAAGATTATTCCTTTTGATTGCCGTCTCGGGCGCGCTTGCCGGGCTGATCCTGCTGCTGATTTGGGGCGTGATCAGCCGGGCCGGTATGTGGCTGCTGGATCGCATCGATCCCTCCCGCGCATTCTTGAGCGACGAGGGCACGGCCGCGGTCGCGGCCCGATGGGTCATCGCATTGCTGATGTTTGCCCTAATCGGCTACCTGATTTTCGGATTCTCGACCGCAATCATCGACGCTATCGCCGACTTGATATTTCGGTAAGCCAGCCCGCTATCAAGCTACCCCAACAAAGTTGTGCGTTGCCTATTGGTTACAGGCGAGCGATGGGCGGTCGCACTCGAATCGGCGGCAATAAGGACTCAATCAAGTCCAAAAAAATGCGATTTCGACATCAAAAAACGCACTTCGCCACATTGTCGCGACAATGCGATTTTAGAGTTCCAATGCAGGTTGGCGAAAAGACCAACTGCGCGGAAAAAAACACCAATGGGGGAGCTATTCCTATCCGCCGGACCCCGGCCACCCAAGGCTGTTCTAAATTGCAGATTCCCTGCGCGAGCACCGGGGATCAGGTCTAACGGCTCCCATTGGTAAAAAATTAGAGGGACGCGGACAGGCGTAATTGCCAGGTCCGCACATTCGGAGGGAGTAATCCAGGCGATTGCGAAATCGCTATGTGCTGTCCTGTGCGCGCACAGCTACGGCGCTTCAGGCACACAATCGCGAAAATCAAAAAACTCGGCTGCAGGTTTACCTGTCGATACGGTTTGGCACGGGGCAACTGTCCCTGCACCTGCACAAACGAGCTGCCCCGTGCCGGGTTGCGATTGCTTGGCGGTAAGCTTTGATCGGCGTACACCGCCAAGCACGCAACCGAACGTTCTCAGATTACCAATCGCCCGTCTGTAATTGGTAGCTAAAAATGAGATTGCAACTCATGGCCGCCGCCGATGGGCGTAATTGGTTTCGGGTTCTGATGTTTGCCGCACTGGCAGCCATCATTATGCCGGTCGCGGCCGCATCGGCCCCGTCCAAACCCAATGCCGATCGCACAAATCTCAAGAAGGTCGTAGGCCCAAATGCCTGCGCCGAATGCCACAAGGAAGAAACCGAGGTTTGGAAGAAAACGCACCACTTCACGACCTTCAAGGATATGCCGCGCAGCAAAGAGGCGCGGGAGATTGCCGACAAGTTGAAGATCAAGCGGATCAAGTCGGAAAGCCTGTGTCTGAACTGCCACTTCACGGCGCGCGCCTCGGGGCGCAAGAAAAAACCAGTCGCTGGGATCTCGTGTGAATCCTGTCACTCGGCCGGAAAGGATTGGGAGAAATTGCACAGCGAATTCTCAGGAAAAACAGAGCAGACCGAGACCAAGGCCGAGGAAGCGGCGCGCTGGGAAAGGGCGGATAAGCTCGGCATGATTCGACCTGTCTCGATCTACAAGCTGGCGAAGAATTGCTACAGCTGCCACGTCGTGCCGCAGGAAAAGCTGGTGAATGTCGGCGGCCATTTGGCGGGCAGTCCCTTTGAACTGGTTTCCTGGTCGCAGGGCGAAGTGCGCCATAACCTTTGGTATTCGAAGGGGGAGCGGAACGCCAAGGCAACGCCAAACCGAAAGCGCATGCTCTATGTGGTCGGCGTGGCGGTCGAACTCGAAACGGCCCTGCGCGCTGTGGCGGTGGCCACCAAGCGGCAGACTTACGCCTTTCGAATGGCCCAGCGGGCCGACGCGGCGCGACAAAAGATGGGGGCGATCGCCAAGGCGGTGCCCGAGGCCCCGGAACTCGCAGCAATCGCCAATCTTGGCTACTCGGCGGGCCTGAAACTAGAGAACCAAGAAGCGCTCTCCGAGGCCGCTGACAAAATCGCAATCGAAGCGCTGGGCCTCTCCGACAAATATGACGGCAGCACTTTCGGTGCCGTGGACGCGCTGATTCCAGCGGAGGACAAATACAAGGGTAGCCCGAGCAAATAGGGCGCACAGGAAAACGGGGCCAGCGGGGGCAAGGCCAGACTAACGCCGAGGGAGAAGCGATTGGCGAGAGTACAGTTGGTTAAACGTCCCCGACGCTGGGACGAGCCGTTCGGTCGCGCGCGCGTGCCCGCAACGCTTGTGGATAGCATCCTTGCAAGATCGGTCTTCAGGGATGTCGAAGAAAAGGATTTTCCGGACGATCTGGCGCTTCGCGATATCATCGCCAATGACGCGCGAATCCTAAAGCTGGCCCGCGGCGAAGTCGTCTTTGCCCAAGGTGATTTCGGAACCTCACTTTATTTGGTGCTGAACGGCTCGGCGCGGCGATCGTCTGTGCCGGCTTCCCGGCGAACTTCCAAACGCGGATTGGCTGAGGAGCAGAAATCACGATTCCGCAGATTGCTGGCAACGATTGGCCGCGGATCCAAACCGAACGATTCCGACGCCGTTTGCGCCAATGGCGTCGAACTGGAATTTCCCAAGGCTCAGTTTCGCCGCAACCAGATTTTCGGCGTAGTCGAAGCCCTGACCCGCTCTGCGCGCGCGGCGACCGTTACCGCCAATGCCCACGAGACGATACTGCTGGAAATCAGATGGCCCGGCATGCGCGAACTGTTGCATTGGTCGGATAATTTCAGAGACCGGATCGAAAGGCTCTACCGGCAGCGCAGCCTGGAAATTGGATTGAGCGAGAGTCCGCTGCTCGGTCACCTTGGCCACGACACCCTGCGTACCATCGCCGGCGATTGCGCATTCGAGACTCATGGCAGTTTTGACTGGACCCACCGTTATCAACGCGAGGTCGTCGCCGAATCAGGCGGTGCGGCCATCGGCGCGCATGAGCCCGTGATATTGGAGCAGGACCACTATCTGGATGACTTGCTGCTGATCCGGTCCGGCTTCGCCCGCGTCACCGAGAAGCTCGACCGCGGCGAGAGAACGCTTGGCTATCTCGGCGGCGGCGATACCTTCGGCCTGACCGAGATTGTCGAGAGTTCCTATGGCGCGAGACTGCAGCGCTCGCAGCGCTGTTTGCGGGCGATCGGCTATGCCGACGTCATCCGTGTGCCGGTCAATATAGTCAAAAAGTTCGTCGTGCCCACGCTTCCGCTCGGCACCTTGCCGGACTCGATGCTTCTCGCAGAACAGCCAGCGGCCGACCAATCGCTGTTGGATTTTTCCGTCGATAATCGTTTCGTCAACGGCACCAAGGCGATGGCGATCGATACCACGCGGTGCGTGAATTGCGACGACTGCGTACGGGCTTGCGCCTCCACCCACAACAACATCCCCCGCTTCGTCAGGCACGGACCGATCCACGACAAACTGATGGTGGCGCACGCCTGCATGCATTGCGCCGATCCAGTGTGCTTGGCCGACTGTCCGACCGGCGCCATTCACCGCGATGCGACAAGCGGAACGGTGATAATTGACGAGAAAAACTGCATCGGCTGCGCGAGCTGCGCCAGCGCCTGTCCCTACGACAACATCCGCATGGAGGAAGTCAGGAACCCGGATGGGGCATTCCAGATCGACGAGGACGGCGCCCACATTCTGAGGGCGACCAAATGCGACCTCTGCAGCGGCCAGAGCGGTGGCCCTGCCTGTCAACGCGCCTGCCCGCACGATGCTCTGATCCGGGTCGACGTCGGAGATCTGAAAACACTGTCCGATTGGCTGGATAACGCACCGTAACCATGGGCGGCGTTTTCCGAAACGTTGCGATCACCGGGGCAGGGATCGCGATCCTTTACTGGCTGGTCGGCCTCTACGACACGGCACTCCGCGATCCGAGATTCATGGACGGCTGGATTTTGCTTGCCGGCATTGCCGTGCAACTCGCGTTCCATTTCAGAAAACGCCGTCCGGAGTCGCGCGCGGGCCAAGTATCGAGCTGGATGACGATCCACATCTATGCAGGCTATTTCGTGATCGCTGCTTTTCTGGTTCACACCGACTTTGCAATGCCCGACAGCCTCTTCGAATGGAGTCTGTGGGCGCTGTTCGTCCTTGTGGCGCTGAGCGGCGTCGTCGGCGCCTACCTTTCGAGGACGATTCCGGGAAAGCTGGATCAGGGTGCTACGAGGGTCACGCTGGAAAGCATACCGGCGATGCGCTTCAAGCTCGCCGGCGAAGTCGATGCGCTCGCGCTCGACTCAGTCGACACCGTGGGCTCGCAGGCCATTTCCGAGTTCTATGTCGACCGGCTGCGCGGATATTTCAGAAGACCGCGCAATCTGCTGGCGCATTTGCGGGGCTCCCGCCGCCCGCTGACGCGGATCTGCAACGAGATCGACAATTTGGAGCGGTATGTCGGCGAACCGGGCACGGACACGCTGGACTCAATCAAAGGCCTGGTCGTCGCCAAAAACGATCTCGACATTCAATACGCTCATCAAGGGCTTCTGCAGGCCTGGCTGTTTTTGCATATCCCGGCGACCTACTGCCTGATCGTGCTCTCGGTTTTTCACGTGGCGATCGTCTACGCCTATTCGTCGGGAGCCCCGTAGCATGGGGTTTCTGGATCGAATTGGTTTGGGCCGGGCGACGCAAATTGAGGGTCCGGAGCCAATATGGGTGTGCGGACGCGCATCTACTGCCAAAGTCTGCCGCGCCGGGCCGAGCGCGGGCGGACGATGTCAGACACGCTTCGAATGCACGCCTACCAAGTCCGGAAAGAGTTGGCGCTGCCGCAGACCCGCATCCGAGGGCGGCCCTTGCGAAGATGGCCCGCTCGCCGGCGGCACCTGCGGCAAACCCCTGGAGCCCTGCCAACCGGTCAAGACGTTGCGGGCCAAACGGGAGGCCGTTTCCAAATGGATCGCAGCCCTGACCCTAGGGGTTGTGGTGCTCGCAATTGCCTACGCCGCCGACACCAGCCTGCTGATGCCGGGCCCGATCACCACCGCCCATGGCACGCTCGGTAAATGCTCCAGCTGCCACACCAATACCAGCGACGGCCAATTCGGCTGGCTTCATGCGGTCGTCGCGACCGCCGACCCGCGGAAGGATAGCGAGGCCTGTCTGACCTGCCACAAATTGGGTGACACGGCGCTGACGCCCCATGGCCTCGAAATCGCAAGGCTCGAGGCCTACACCAAGCGCCTGGAATCGACCCCCGCCGCGAGCGAACTGCCCGTCGAGGCAAGCGTTCGCGATGCCGTGTTTCCGACAGAGCAAGCCTTTTCCGATGGCGTATTTTGCGCAACTTGCCACAAGGAACATCAGGGCAAGGAGATGGACCTCACGGCCATGAGCGACGGGCGGTGCCAGACTTGCCACGCTGTTCAGTTCGACAGCTTTCATACCGATCATCCGAAGTTTGAGAACTATCCCTTCCGGCGGCGGACCCGGATCAATTTCGACCACTCCAGCCATTTCCGAAAGCACTTCCCCGAATGGCGGAGCAAGAAGGCCAAGCTCGAGGCGCTGCCCGGCGAGTGCGCCGACTGTCACATGATCGGCAGTCAGGGCGGGCACATGAACGTCAAGCCATTCGAGGAGGTTTGTTCCTCCTGCCATCTGGATCAGATCGTTGGGGTGGGGCGCTCCACCGGCCCAAGGGGCATTGCCCTGCTCACCTTGCCGGGCCTCGACGTCGAAACCTTGAAGGACAAAAGGGTAGAAATCGGCGAATGGCCCGAAGAGGCCGAAGGCGAACTAACTCCGATGATGAAGCTGCTGATCGGCTGGGACGATGAACGCCGGAAATTGCTGAAGGATGTCGGCGAACTCGATCTGTTGGACCTCAGCGAGGCAACCGACGAGCAGGTCGCCCAGGTCGGCAAGCTGGCCTGGGAAGTCAAGCATCTGCTCTTTGCGCTTTCCACGGCGCGAACCACCGATGTCTTAAAGCGGCTCGGCACGGCAACCGGCATGCCGGTAGATCAGGAGCTGATCGCCAAGCTGACCGCCAACATGCCCCGCGATGTGCTCATCGCCGCCCAGAACGAATGGCTGCCCAAGCTTGGGGAAGAAATCGACCTGGCCCGCTACGAAGAATGGCTCAAATCGTCGGTGGCCGAGAGCACGTCCTTGCCGAAGGAATTGGCCGCACGTGCAGCCGAAGGGGGGCCAGAGAACCCGCTGGCCGAGCAAAAGAAGACGGCGCAACGGGAAGCAGCCTTGAGGCAAGCGGGCCCCTGGCGGATAGATGCATTCGGACGGCTTATCAAGGGCAACGCTCCGCCTGAACCCGAATTCGATAGCGAAGATGAAACGGACGACGACGCCCAAACCAGCGCCGCAGCTCCATCTGCGGGCGTGCCGATCGACGCCGAGAGCTGGGCTGAACTTGGAGGCTGGTACCGGCAGGACTTCTCCGTGCTCTACCAGCCGCCAGGCCACGCCGACCCGTTTCTGAAAGCCTGGCTCGATTTCACCGGGCGGCTTTATTCGAAGGCGGAGAGCAATCTGGCAACACCGGTCTTCGAGCAGCTCACCTCCGAGGACGCCCAAGGCCAGTGCACCAAGTGCCACAGCGTGGATGCGGCGATCGACAGAGGCCGTGTCATGAGCTGGATGCCCTCATCGCTCGCCACGCGGGAGAGCCTATTCACCAAATTCGACCACGAACCGCATTTCGGCCTGGTCGACGAGAAGGGCTGCCTCACCTGCCACGATTTGAGCGGCGCCAAGGGCTACCAGGAGACCTATAAGGGGCACGACCCGTACCTCTTCGTGTCGAACTTCAAGCCTGTAGAGAAGAATATGTGCGCCGAATGTCACGGCAACGAGCAGGCGCGGGAGGACTGCCTGCTCTGCCACAAATATCATTCTAAGGGCGTGGCGACCCCGATCACGGCAACCAAGATCCCGGAAAAGTAGCCAAGCCAAGCAAGCTCAGAGGTCGAGCACCACATCGCTTCGCGGCTGGGTGATGCATGGCAGGCACTTGCCCGCCGCAGGCTCTTTTTCGGGCTGATGGAGGTAGCTGACCTCACCACCTTTGAGGGCGGTGGCGCAGCTCCCGCAAATGCCATGCCGGCAACCGCTCCGCGCCTTGACGCCATGGGCCTCGGCCAATTCCAGCAGGGAACCTTGGCCGCGCGACCATTCGATGGTTTTGCCGGAGCGGGCGAATTTCACCTGAAACGCCTTGTTGGGTTCAGCACTCTCGGATGTCTCTTCGGGCGCAGCCGGCCGCCAAGCGGAACCGAAGGCTTCGAGCCTGATGGTATCGCGCGGGACCCCGATCTCCGTCAGGCCGGTTGTGAGAGAATCCATCATCACGGAGGGCCCGCAGAGATAGATCTGGCAGTCACGGGCTTCGATCACCGGCCGCAACATGTCAGCGGTTACATGTCCTTCAATGTGATAGTCGATGTCCTTGCGGCACCACCAGGTGGGTTGGCTGTAGGCCACCACCATCCGAAGGTTTCGGACCTTGTGGCCGAGCCAATGCAATTGATCGAACATGGCGTGTTCGGCCCGGTTGCGAACCCCATAGAACAACCAGATTTCACGGGTGGACTTGGTTGCGACCAACCATTTCAACATGCTGAAGAGTGGCGTCAGGCCAACGCCACCCGCGATCAATACCACCGGGCGCTCGGACTCTTCATCGAGATAAAATTCTCCGGCAGGCGCATAGGCTTCGACAATTGCGCCTTCCCGCAAGTGGTCGTGAAAATGGTTGGACGACAAACCGGCGGGCGTTCCGGGTGCGGCACCTTCTGGGGGAACCAACCGCTTCACCGTGACCCGGTAATAGCCCTGCTCCGTGGGACTGTTGGAGATCGAATAGCAACGCATAACCGGCTGGTCCTGGCCCGGCACTGCCAGCTCGAATGTCAGGAACTGACCTGGCCGGAATGCGGGAACCGGCCCCCCGTCATAGGGCGCCAGATAGAATGAACATATGTCCCGTGCCTGGTTTTCATGGACCCGCGCCGCAACCCGGAACTTTCTCTTGCCAATCCAAGGCCGCTCGGCGGCCGGGTATTGTGAATCTGATTTCCCGAGCGCTCCGGCGGCATATTTCCGGTATTCGGCGATATCTCGCTGCTCCTGACGGACGAACTCCATCCGGCGGCTGGCGAAGGAATAGACGCCGAACATCGCGCGCACAGAGGCCGCAGTAACAATCCCGACACCGGCTATCTCGATCAGATGCGCTATTTCCATTCAGACCTCGCCGATCGCTGTTTGAAATCTCGGTTCAATAAACAACTTGGATCTCCGCACGCGCGCCCGAGCCATTGTCCCGGCCTTCGTTGAAGGCATAGAAAGTCTCGAAGGTGAGCTGAACGTGCCGCCCGATCGCTTGCTGGAGCTGGGCGCCGATTCCGATGCTGTCGAAGCCATCGCCGCTCAAGTCATGGCGGCCGGCGACCTCCATGATCAGGTTGCGCCGCTTGTTGTCCCAGAAGGCCTGGTAGCCCACCGCACCGCCGATCACGCTGTCGGTTGTGAAGGGATCGAGCTCGGCGCCATAGGTGCTGAGATTGGGTGACGCGAACAGGATGCCGGTATTGGCGAGCGGTCCGCCGACAACCGCTTCGCGCCCGGCCTGGGTGAAATTGCCCAGCCCCAGAAACGAGTTCAAGTAGACGATATCGTCGGAGCCCTTCACATTCTGGGAGAGTTCCGCGGTGAGCAGGGTTCCCGTACCGACTACGTTTCCGGGAACCTCGTCTTCCAGCGCATAGGAGGTATTCACCCGGAAGGCGGTGCTAATTCCGCCGAAATGGGGCAACCGCTGGATCGCGGCAAAGCCGCCATAGAGGCCATCGCCACCGTCGGAGTCGTCGACATAGATCAGGTCAAAGTTGAAGGTGCTGAGCTGGGTGTCGGCGGCGGCGAACAGGCCGTACATGTTCTCGTCACGGGGGTCAGCGAAGTCGTTGCGGTCCAGCCGGTTCCAGCCCCACATGCCCGAGACTCGGAAGTTCGAAGTGCCGGGAAAGGGAATGTTGTTGCGGATAAAGCCAACCGCATCGATCGTGTCGTTTATTAGAATGCCCTCCTGGAATATGATGGGTTGGCGGCCAACGGTGAAGCCCAAGTCGAGCGGCCGCGTGCCCTTCTGATCCAGGAACGGGAACAGGCTGCCGAGATCGCCTTCGAAGAACAGGGTCTCGACGTTGAAGTCCAGCTCGTCATTGAAGCCCTCATTCTGGCCCTCGAAGGTGTAGCGGGTAAACCGGTTGGGCCGGTTGTTGTCGGTCAGGCGGACGCCCAGCAGAACCTTCTCGGTTCCAGTGAGCTGCAGGTTGACGAAGCCATCGAACCGGTTGGCAATCTCGGTCTCGCGCTCGTTGCCGGAGCGGCCATCCTCGAAGGTCTGCACCGCGGTGCGATTGATGAAATAAGCCCACAGCCGCGGCTGCCAAACGGCGCCGATCATCGGGATTTCGTAGCCTTCATGAAGGTTGCCGGTGTCCAAGAAACCATTGCCGACTTCCAGGGCCAACTTCGGGCGCTCGGGCAACCGGCCAGTCTCGGGATCGGTCTTTTCGGTCTGGAACGGAACGTATTCTTCCCTTAGGGCCTCGACATGCACCTTCTCGCCAATCGGCCAAAAGGCGCTGTACCATTTGCGCTCTTCGTGCGCATACGGCTCGTCCTCCGCCTTGAGATCGGCAGGCGTTGTTAAGAGTCCCTCCTTGTTATCGCCCGCCGACCTCTGGGGGTGAAGCTCGTCGACTCGCGCCGCGCTCAGCGTTGAAGCCCAGCCGACCGACGCCAGCAAAAGGGCGGCGAGCCCCATCGCGACCGCCGGCCGGCTCTTAAGGCGCCTGGCCCAATTCTGCATTGATGATTCGCCGCCGGCGCCCGGATCGTTGCGGTCCAGCCACACCGCGTCCGCCGCACGGCAGACATGCGCGGGCAAGGATTTTGCTTGGCTGCCACCGTCTTCCAGCCACGCGGCGTCCGCCGCGCGTAGCACGTGCGCCGGCAAGGGCGATGGTGTCATGCCGGGTGCCGCCATCAGTTACCCGACCGGCCCCAGGGCAGACGGAAACTCCGTCGAGCCTGTCGTTGCGGCGTGAGCGAAATCGGCGCTGAAGGATCCCTAACCTGTCCGGTCCTTGTGCCATCGACGTCAAACGTCAATTTGCGCTCCCACAGGACTTGCGTTCCCGCAATCAACTCGTCGCCAATCTCTCGGGGCGTCATGTCGAAGTCGAACCCGACGCTTTGAATCGCGGTCAGCAGATTCACCGGGACCGCCTGCGCCTTGAGCATGATGGTCGCCGTGTAGGGCCCGCGTCCCGTCAGCGCATTGCCTGCGACCTTATATTTGGCCCAGCGATGGCCGTTGGGTTCGATGCCCTTCTTGTGGTTCCGTTCGGTGGCGGGTTCGCCGGTGAAGACCAGCGAGGTGGTCGAGGGCAGCACGCGCGGCAGGGCGAAGGACGGGAACGGAATTGGAATAATGTGTTCGATCTCGCCGCCGCGCCCGTTCTGGGTCACGAAGATCGACTGCAGGCTGAAAAGATAGGCGTCGCGGTCGACCCGGCCCGCATGGACGTAGGCCGAGTGGCCGTCTCTCACATCGCCATTGGGGTCGCGGTCGCCTGACTGGAACACGACCGTTCCGTTGCGGTCCCTCACCTTGACGTCCAGCCAGACCAGCCGCTCACCGGTAAATCCGGTCGGCACGTTATGACCGTCGGTGGCGTTTCTAACCTGGACGCGGAATGCGATGCCCCGTCGGTCGGCCCGGTCCACGACCGCCTCGCCGATCACAAAGCCGTTCTGCAGAACCTCCAGGCGTTTGCGCTTGGCGAATTCCAGCAGTTCGAACTGGTCGTTGAGGATTTCGCGCGCGTCATATCTGTCGTCGACCGACTCCCAGGACTTCGGGAACTTGTAGCCCTCGGGCAGGTTGTCCTCGAATTCATCCTTGCCCCAGCCTTCCTTGTGCTTGAACTGCAACCATTCGCGCATGGTCTTGAAGGCAGCCGCCTTCTCATTGTGGGGGAAGATGCCGGGATGGATCACCGGATAGTCGGGGCCGGAGAACAGATGGCTTGTGAGCTTCCTTGTCTTGGTCGGGACATCGCCGACCACCGCCGCCGGACCCTCGTCATAGCCCGAGACCTTGCCCTGGATCTTGCCCATATGGCAGTCCTGGCAGGTGATCCCCTTTGCCGCTGCGGGCGAGAGACGGTATTCGCTAAAGGCCTCTTCGAGCCGGAAGCCATTGAACAGCGTGACATCGTGGCAGGAACCGCAAAATGTCGACGACTTTATCGGATCGAATACCTTGGCCTCGTTGTGGATCTTGCGTCCCGGCTTCTCCGGATCGGTCTCCACGCGAAACTTCTCGGGCTGTTCGAGAACCTGTTCGACGCCTTGGTTGCCCTCGGGCCCGAACACCGGGTCCGTCAAGCCGCCCTCGACCAGCGCCAGCCGGCCACTGACCTTGTTGTAGGTCATGTTGATCCGGTGACAGGCGATGCAGGTGATACCTTCACGCGAAGTGGGATGCCGGTCGATATTCGATTCGAACGTGCTCTCGCCGAGATTGGCGCCCACCGGATTGTGGCAACGCAGACAAAAATCGCCGTTCGAGCCGTTGCTCAGCTCGTTGATCTTGTTGTTGAGCGAGAGGTAAATCGGGCTGAGCTGGGCATAGGCATGCTGCGAGACAGACCACTCCTTATAGTGCTTGGGATGGCAGGTCGCGCAGGTCGCGGCCGCTGGATAACGGTTCTCGACAAATAGCTGCAAGTGCTGCTCGCTCGCCGAAGCGGTCCCGTCGCCGCCGGTTTCCGAGCGCGATCGGCCAGGCTTCTTAGTCTTGTCGGCCTCGGCGTCCTCGCCCCGCAGCAACAGATCGTCGCTGCGGGGCGCGGCCGGGATTTGGGCGACTTGACCGGTCTGCTTCTCGGTTTTCTTTGCGCCCTGCGAATTCTGTTTGGTCTTTTGCGCCGCATTTCTGCTCGCCTTATTCGCCTTATTGGAATCAGGCGATAGGTCGACTGGTTGATCGATGGTTTGTTCTTCGGCCCGCTCGGTTTTCGTCGTCGCCGCCCACAGATTCAAAGGTGCATCACTTTCCCGCTCTGCGAGTTGGGTCTCGTTCTGGGCAATCCGAACCGGGTCCTGGGGTGTCGCCGCGGACAGATACCGTTCAAGCCGACGGACACTCACCATGGCGTCTCTGACCATCACATCGTGATTGGTGGGACGCTGCCGGTTGATGTCCGCCTGGGCATCGGCAGCGATCGGCAACAGCTCGAAACCATGAAGCGCGGCCGCGGCGGCGAATATCAGGCATGAGAAAAGTAGACTTCCGGCCAGGCGTATCACGTCAACACCCCTAGTTTGTCCAACTGCCGGCATTTGTGTTTGAGGCGGGTCTTCGCAGCAGCAAACACGGATTCCGGCGTCTCCCAATCAGAGGGCGACAAGGGGCCCGCAGCCGGATGCGCATGGCATCCCTGCCATCCGGCCAGCACAAGGCACAGCCGGAATGCGGCTCGTCGCCCGCCAGTTCAGGTGGGCTGGTCCGCTAGTCTGCTAATGGAAAAGCGCGGCTAAGGCCGACCCGTCCCTCGATATCAGACGGATGCTG
>JGI24023J19991_10000786_pt1 | contig 24956 bp, 17 predicted proteins | sample Cruoilmetagenom1_FD_19991 | JGI IMG/M metagenome (IMG submission 19991) | reverse complement strand
ACAAAGCATCCTCTGTTATTACACTGCCTACAGTTTCATTAACATTTGAAAGACATTCAACGTTTATAGTTACTTTAAATGAGTCTATATATACCAAGGATTCATACAAAAACCTTCCCATTCGTTCCCCCCCAGCTTATTTAGCTTAATGCTTAAGACGGCACTAAGCCACACAGACTTATATTATCTAGAGATATCTATGTTTAACCGACTATGTGTATATGATTTTACATAGTTATAGCCAAGAATAAACATGCTTATATAACATATATGTAGAATATATGCTCTAGCTTCGTTAAACAAAAGGAATTATATCGAAATGTTTAAGGAGAAGAAAGATGAACAATTTACACAATAGCCCTGTAATAACCGGGTCCGTGTTATTAAATACTATGATCTTAGTTTTATTATTTCTTAGCTTTACACAAAAAACCGAAGCTCAATCCCATTCCGAGCACAACCACGACCAAGCGCCTATGCAAATGGACGACCATGCCCATCATTCAGGGAGCCTTAACGTTCAGAAATGGAACGGGCACAGGCCGGATAGTAATGCCCCTATAGGAGTAATGGGTGACCATACTCACCATAAGGGAATGTTTATGCTTACCTACAGATACAAATATATGAGCATGAACGGTAATAGAATGGGGACGAACAAAGTGAGCAACCAGAAGGTTCTTGAAAACTTCATGGTTGCACCTACAGATATGGATATGCAAATGCATATGTTCGGTCTTATGTATTCCCCCACTGATTATATAACGCTAATGGGGATGGTCCCGTATATTAAGAAGTCCATGAATCACCTAACGCGTATGGGATCACGGTTCAAGACCGAAACAGATGGAATTGGCGATATCAAATTCACTGGTTTAATAAAAGTATTCGATAACCACGACCAGAGGATTCATATAAATGCCGGAATGAGCTTCCCAACAGGATCAATTGATGAAAAAGACAAAACACCGGCAGGGCCCAACCAGCAGCTGCCCTATCCAATGCAGCTAGGCTCCGGAACCTTTGATCTTCTTCCCGGAATCACGTATTTGGGTCAACACAATGATCTGTCCTGGGGTTCCCAGCTCAGCGGCGTTATAAGACTAGGAGAAAATGATAGGGATTATTCGCTTGGAAATGCGCTTGACATTACCGCATGGGGAGCTTGGGACTGGTACAATTGGGTCAGCTCCTCCGCCAGATTAGATTGGCAATCCTGGGGAAATATAGACGGGGCCGACTCTGCTCTAGACCCGGCGCTCGTTCCAACCGCTGATCCTGACTTGAGAGGAGGAAAGAGGCTGGATCTGCTGTTCGGAGTCAATTTTTATGCCTCTGAAGGCCCTACTCTCATAAAAGGCCAAAGGCTGGCTGTCGAATTCGGATTCCCTCTTTATCAGGACTTAGACGGCCCTCAGCTTGAGACGGACTGGGTTCTCACACTCGGATGGCAGTATGCGTTTGCCGCTTATTAGTTACTAAAAACCTATATAGACTGTATGCTCTTTTGGAAGCATACAGTCTATGTATAAATCTATAATTGTCAGTTATTATTGTAAGTATCAATGATTTATTCTGATTAATATTACCAACTATTCGGAGGATATAACGATGGCGAAAATCTTTAACCTAAATACATTCTTTTTAATCCTGCTAATAACGACCTCATACATTGCAACTGGAATTGTCGGATGTGATAGTACCAGTGGGGGCGGCGGTAATAACAAAACTAAAATACAGGGTGTAATTGAAGAAGTTATAGGGGGAACGGGAGATGTATCGGGTATAAGAGTAAGCATATTTGAAAACAATAAACGACGAGCTTCTGACCGCACAAACCAATCTGGAGAATATAAGCTTAAATATACACCCGACAACGATCTCGCCGAGATTGAATTTGAGGGTTCGGATTTCACATTATCAAGATTTATTAGCGTAACCAGGGGAAGCGACGTAACTCTAGACGAAATAATTGATACAATAACTCCGGAAATTATATTTACAGAGTGGACAGTAGACCAAAGACGATTAACACTTTCCAGTTTTGAGCAAGTAATTTTTAACGATACGGAGGCTACTTTCAGGATTGACGGCAAGAATAACAACTGTATACGGGCCAAAGGAGAAAGTAGAGTTGAGATTACAGCTCAAAGCGTATCACTTATAAACTGTTCTGAGGGAATTACCACATCAAGTTTTGCTCTAGTTGATCTTCAGGCTGATGAGGATATTAATGTGACAGCAAAGAAAGATGGAATAAAATCACAGGACAACTCCACTGTCACGCTTTCTATGACAAATACCCCTGTCGCAAATAACATTTTTATAACATCCGATAAGGAAAACGGTATTAGGGCATCAGGATCTTCTGTAGTGATTGTAGATCCCCAATTCAACTGCACTATTACCGGTGCAAAAAACGCCATTAGCCAAAGCGGGTCATCTACGGTTGATCCTGACGGCTGCACGCTTGTAGGAAATTAAGAAGCAGGGTGCTTTTAATTAGTTCTAGGTTTATGAGGAAAAGCTCAGTGGGCTTTTGCCCAGCTTTCCCCTACTCCAATATCCACTTTGATTGGAACAATTAGACTCCAAGCGCCTTCCATCTCCTCTTTAACCATTTTGGAAAGCTTGTCCAATTCATCTTTTTTTACTTCAAAAAGAAGCTCATCATGGACTTGCAGTATCATGCGGGATTCATAGCCCTCTAACTTATCATTGATCCTGATCATAGCTATGTTTATAATGTCGGCGGCAGAGCCTTGTATGGGCGTGTTCATGGCGGTGCGTTCTCCGAATCCTCTAAGTCCTCTGTTGTTAGACCCAAGCTCGGGTATTGGTCGTCTCCGCCCGAGTATTGTTTCCGCATATCCCTTGGTCGCCGCATCTGATATTGATTTCTCAATATACTCTTTTACCTTCCCATAGCGCTTGAAATACTCATCAATATAGCTCTTTGAGATTGAAATAGACGTACCTAGCTGTTTAGCCAGCCCAAATGCGCTAATACCGTAGATAATGCCAAAGTTGATGTTTTTTGACAGCCTTCTCATATCAGGCGTTACAAGATCCTCCGTTACACCGAATATTTCTGAAGCGGTCCTGTTATGTATGTCGCTGTCGTTTAAGAACGCTTCTATCAGACTGTCATCCCCGGAGAAATGAGCAAGTAATCTGAGCTCAATTTGAGAGTAATCCGAAGAAAGCAGCGTAAATCCTTCTTCGGGAACGAAAGCTTCTCTTATACGCCTCCCCTGGGCGGTCTTTATAGGAATATTCTGAAGGTTGGGATCACTGGAGCTAAGCCTCCCGGTTGAGGAGCCTACGGGGTTAAATGAAGTGTGTATCCTCCCGGTATCAGGGTTAATAAGCTTGGGAAGAGCATCGACATAAGTAGACTTAAGTTTTGACAGTGTCCTATGCTCAAGGACTTTTTCAGGGACCTTATGAAACTTGCTCAGGTCAGTGAGAACTTCCACATCGGTAGAAGGCTCCCCCGTCTTAGTAAGTTTTTTCTGAGGAAGGTCGAGTGTCTTAAATAAGACCTCCCTTAACTGAAGAGGGGAGTTTAGATTGAACTCGCAGCCTACTTCTGTGAAAATTTCCTTTTCAATCTCCTTAAGTCCCTGATCAAACTCCTTGGACAGATCCTTAAGCTTAGCGCCGTCAACTTTAACGCCGTTCATCTCTATTTTTGCCAAAACTCTAATAAATTTAAGCTCAATATCTCTAAAGACATCCGTTAGTTTGATTTCCTCTAACTCAGGGGCAAGGAGTTTACTGAGCAGCATTGCAACATCGGCATCTTCACAGGCGTAGTCCCTGGCTACAGCAAGCTCTACCTCGTCAAAGCCGATCTTAGATTTGCCGGTACCGGTCACGTCTTTATAAGAGATCATCTGGTGCCCAAGATACAATCTCGAAAGCTCATCCAGACTGTAGCTGTTCCTGGAGGAATCGATCATGTGCGCCGCGATCATGGTGTCGAACGCGATACCGTTTAAACTGAGGCCGTATTTTTCAAGCACAACTATTTCATATTTAAGATTTTGACCAATTTTCTTGATTTTTTCGCTCTCTATAATTGGCCTTAATTTGTCGAGTACCAAGGAAAGATCGAGCTGAGGAGAAGAAGAATCGGTGAGCGCCCTATGTGCAACCGGGACATAATAAGATTCATGGGAAGCGGGACAGAGTACTATACCCACAATGCCGGCAAGCATAGGACTTGGGGATGTGGTCTCTAGATCGATAGAAAGCTCTCCCGTATCATTTATTCTGGCAATTACTTTATCCAAATCCGCCTCGGCTAGAACTAGATGATAGTTATCGTATGAAACCGTGCCTTCTCCTGCATTGACATCGCCGGAACCATCCCCATCGCCCAGCTCCCGGAGCAGGTTTTTAAATTCGAGTTCTTGAAATAACTCTCTAAGCTTATCGTTATCGAATCCATTATATTTAAATTTCTCAAGGCTTGTCTCGATATCGACATCGGTTTTAATCGTAACAAGCTCTTTACTCAGTACCGCGTCTTCCTTCTTTTCTTCTATTAAAGTTTTTTGCCTTTTTGAAACATCGTCTAGATTTTTAAAAAGCTCGTCCAGTGAACCGAATTTAGAAATCAGACTTACCGCTGTCTTCTCGCCAATACCTTTTATTCCCGGGATGTTATCCACCGCATCCCCGGCTAGGGCAAAGACATCAATCACCCGGTCTGGATCAACTCCATATTTCTCTTTGACTTCTTTGGTCCCTGTGACCTTGTTTTTCATAGTATCAAGGAGCGTGACTTTATCCGAGACAAGCTGGCAGAAATCTTTATCCCCAGTAACCAATACTACGTTCGCATCTTCTTTCTCGACGTTTTTTGAGATCGTGCCTATTAGATCATCGGCTTCAAATCCCTCTAATTGCAGCTGAGGTATATTAAAGGCATCTACCATCTCGAATATCTTGGAGAACTGGCAAACAAGATCTTCAGGCGGCGCGCTCCTGTTGGCTTTATAAAGAGGGTATATATCGTCACGAAAAGTAGGGCCTTTAGAGTCAAAAACGATCCCCAGATGGGTGGGCTCGTAGTCTTTTAGAAACTTAAAGAGCATCGCGGTAAATCCATAAACAGCGTTCGTGGGAAATCCACTAGAATTACTAAGGTGTCTTATGGCATAGTAGGCGCGAAATATATAAGAGCTTCCGTCGATTAGATATAAAACTGGTTTTTCCATAACAGTACAGTTTAGGTTTTTAATGTATAGGTGTCAAAAATTATTACAATTCATTGACTTATGCGGCTAAAAAAAATATAATCGGATTATTGATGGCGAGGTGATTAAATGAAAATTCTGATTATTGCATGGCTTATAAGCGCTGTGAGCTTATTGATTGTAGGGCATATCATACCGGGGTTTGAGGTTCAAAGCTTCGGGTCTGCTTTAATAGCGGCAGCAGTTATAGGACTCATAAACGCCACGATAGGACTGTTTTTAAAAATCATTACAATCCCGCTATCAATTCTTACATTTGGCATATTCCTTCTGGTTATTAATGCGCTGATGCTGATGTTCGCATCTTCATTGCTCGAAGGATTTACGGTCACTGGCTTTTGGGCCGCTTTTTTCGGCGCGATAGTGCTTGCGGTTGTGAATATGCTTATAAGAAGCTTAACGGGTAGTGAATAAAAACCTATTTATGAGGCTCTACAATAATTTTGATGGAGTCTCCACCCTCTTCAACCATACGAAACCCGGTTCCTGTTTCAGAGAGCGGCAAACGGTGTGTAACCATATCCCCTACATTCACCCGTTTTGATCTGATTAACTCAAGCGCTATAGCTAAATCTGAAGGAGAAGCCGCATAGGAGCTCAGGGTTTTTATCCCCGACCACCAGAAATCGTTAAACGGAATCTCGATTTTGGTATCAGGACCTGAAGGGGCAAAAAATAGTATTGTTCCTCCGGGTTCAACAAGATCAAAAGCCTGCTCGATTGCGGACTTGGCGCCAACGCATACAACAACAAAATCGGCTAATCGTCCCTCATTAACCTCTTTAAGATGAGAGGCAATATCCTGATCAGCGTGAATCGCATAATCAGCACCGAAATCCCTGGCTGTATTGATCTTGTAGTCATTAACATCAGTTGCTGTTATCCGGCCCGCTCCTTGAGCTTTTGCGAGCTGTATATGTAAAAGCCCGGTCATCCCGCTTCCCATAACCAAAACACTGTCGGTCATCTGAAACCCGGCAAGCCTCTGTCCTCTTACAACACAGCCAAGGGGCTCTACAAAGGAAGCCTCTTCATATGTAACTTCATCGGGAAGCTTGAGTACTCCGCGGTCTACGTTAATTTCAGGTATGCGGATATATTCCGAAAACCCTCCCGGATCAAAGTGAGTCGATCTTAGAGTCTGGCAGGAAGAGTGGTTTTCTCTCAGACAATGATAGCAAGTGTTGCACGGCACATGATGAGTAGCAATAACGCGGTCTCCAACTTTGAAATTAGATACTTTATCACCTATTTCTACAATTTGACCCGCTATCTCATGACCCAACACTAGAGGCGCTTTCGGAAGTCTATACCATTCCATCAGATCGCTGCCGCAAATCCCGCTTGCATAGACACGTATCAAAATTTCTTCCGAACCTATCTTTGGAATCGGAATTTCTTCGAGCCGTACGTCTGCATTTTTATAGTACATTGCTACTTTCATAATTATTACCTATTGGACTATCTTAGAACTTTAGCATAGACCTCTTTGAGGTCTCAGGCGTTAGCAGCTTTTTTAGATTCCTCTTCTTTTATAGAGAGAAATAAATCATGGGCCTGTTTAGGCTTATTATTCTCATGAACTATTGACCTTATGGCTCTAATAACAGCAACCGGATGATCGTTCTGCCAAATGTTGCGTCCCATATCAACGCCTATAGCACCCTGCTGAAGAGCATTATAGGTCATTTCAAAAACGTCCATCTCGGTCTCTAGTTTGGGGCCTCCGGCAATTACTATCGGAGCCGGGCAGCTTGTGGTTACCTTCTCAAACTCATCACAGTAATATGTCTTTACAATATGAGTGCCAAGCTCAGCGCATATACGGCAGCAAAGCGACAGATAACGCGCGTCCCTTTTTTCAAGTTCTTTGCCAACCGCTGTAATTCCAAGCACAGGGATTCCATACTCTTCACCCTGGTTTACAAGCTCAGCCAGATTAAGGAGAGTTTGGCTCTCATGCGCACTTCCTACAAAAACAGATATCCCAACTCCGGCTACATTTAATTTAATAGCTTCTTTAAATGAAGTAGTAATCCCTTCATCTGAGAGATCAGCGCCTACGATGCTGGAGCCGCCTGAGACCCTTAGAACTACGTTTGCCCCTGAATCAGGGTCTACCGATGTACGAAGCACGCCTCTGGTGAGCATTATAGTATCCGCATATGGGAGTAAAGGTTCAATAGTTTTACGCGGCTCTTCCAGCCTGTGTGTTGGGCCCAGGAAATATCCGTGGTCAAATGCTAACATAACAGTTCTGCCTGTCTTAGGGCTAATAATTCTCGACATTCTATTTTTCATACCCCAGTCCATATTCATAACACCTCTCTATTGTTAGGATTATTTCAGTCAAAATTTATAGTAATCGGTGGCAAAAGTCAATGAATGCAGATGGGGGATATTATCTGACAGACTCATACGCCGTTCTAAATGCTTTAAGCGCCGTATTGACGTGTTCCTGGGTATGTTGAGCCATTAAAGTAGCCCTTATTCTGCACATGCCGTGCGGTACCGAAGGAGGCCTTACGGCAGGTGTAAAAACCCCATTTTCTCTCAGTATTTTGGCAAAATTAAGAGCGGGTTCCGCATCTCCGATTAGAACAGGGATGATAGCGGAATGAGAAGGCAGAATCTTAAGCCCCGTATTCTCAATGCCGGTTTTAAATTGCTCTACCATATTCCATAAGTGCTCTCTTCGCTCGGGTTCATTTTCTATTATATCGATTGCAGTAATTGAGGCAGCTAACGAGGCCGGCGGTAGTGATGTATCAAAGATATAACTCCTGACGCGGTTTCTGATAAAATCAATCAATTCTTTACTTCCTGCAATATAGCCTCCCAGAGAACCGACAGCCTTTGAAAGTGTCCCCATTACAACCGGCACACGGTCTTCAACGCCAAAGTGCTCCGTAGCTCCACTGCCCCTCTTTCCAAGAACCCCGGTAGCATGCGCCTCATCGATCATCAGCATACAGCCGTATCGCTCAGCTAATTCAACAAGCTCAGGCAGTGGGACAAGGTCCCCATCCATGCTGAAAACGGTGTCGGTAACTATAAGCTTCCTACATTTTTTATTCTTATCTTTTTCCAAAAGCTCTTGTAGATGATTAAGGTCAAGATGCTTATAAACTTTTACTTCAGCGCGAGAGAGCCTGGCACCGTCAATGATAGAGGCGTGGTTAAGCTCGTCGCTGTAGATTATGTCTTGGCTGCCGACCAGGGCTGAGATGGTTCCAATATTGGCCAGATACCCCGAGCTAAAGAGGATTGAAGCCTCGGTGCTCTTAAACTGCGCAATTTTTTCCTCAAGCATTCTGTGCAGATCGGAGCTTCCGCTCACAAGACGTGATCCGCCCGAGCCCGCACCGTACTTTTCCAATGCGAGCTTTGCTGACTCAACAACCTTTGGATCGACGCTTAGTCCCAGGTAGCTGTTTGATCCGAGAAGAATGTATCTTTTCCCGTAGATCGTGACTTCAGGAGACTGGCCGGTTTCAAGTTCAGTCAACAGACGAAACAGACGTTTATCGTGAATTTGTTTTAGCTCTTCTTTTATCCAGCTAAGTGAGTCTTTCATAATTTTATAATTGGATATCCGATCTAATTAAGAACCTTCAGTTGCATTTTTAATTGAATTGTAAGTAACCCGGACTAGCTTCTTTAAATCCTGAATCGGTATACCGACAGGTGGCATAAGGACCACTACATTTCCAAGCGGGCGAAGAAGAACTCCGTCTTCCATTGCATGGTCTGTAACTTTCCAACCCATCTTAGACTCAGGTGCATAAGGCTCTTTAGTTTTTTTATCCTCTACAAGCTCAATTCCTACCATAAGGCCCTTGTTCCTTACATTACCTACGTGTTTAAGTCCGCTGAACTCTTTTAATTCATCTTCCAGAAACTGGACTTTCTCCTGCAGCTCTTCGAGCGTGTTATTGTTTTCAAAAGCCTGCAAGTTTCCCATTGAGGCTGCGCAGGATACAGGGTTACCCGCATAGCTGTGTCCGTGAAAGAAGGTTTTAAATTCTTCGTAATCACCCAGAAAAGCGTCATAAACATCTTGCGTAGTAATAGTGGCTGAAAGAGGTAAATAACCGCCTGTCAGTCCCTTTCCGAGAACCAGCATATCGGGAGTTATGTCTTCATGCTCACACGCGAACATCTTCCCTGTTCTCCCAAAACCTGTGGCGACCTCATCAAGAATTAGAAGCACTTCGTATTTATCACATGATTCTCTTACACGCTTTAAATAACCCTCAGGAGACACTATCATCCCGCCTGCTGCCTGAACATAGGGCTCCATTATGACAGCACCGATTTCTTCGTGATGTTCGGCGAGTATTTTATCAAGCTCGCCAGCGCACGCCAGATCACAAGACGGATATGTTTTATTTAGCGGACAACGGTAGCAGTAATAAGAGGGGGCACGGAAAGTCTCAAACAAAAGAGGGGCAAAAGTAGAATGAAATAAATCAATACCGCCCACTGACACTGCGCCCAAGGTATCGCCGTGATAACCGTTCTCTAAACAGACAAATTTAGTCTTCTCTGGTTTCCCTTTTTGCTTCCAGTACTGAAAAGCCATTTTAAGGGCGACCTCTACCGCGCTTGCACCATCCCCCGAATAAAAGACTTTTTTTAATCCCGGGGGGCAAATCTCTATTAACTCTTTGGCTAGCTCTGCCGCAGGGGGGTTTGTGACTCCGAGCAGAGTGCTGTGGCTCAGCTTATCGACTTGATTTTTAATGGCGTTGTCTATCTCGGGGACTTTATGGCCGTGTATATTTACCCAGAGAGAAGAAACGCCGTCTATATATTTATTGCCCTCAGAATCGATTAAATATGCCCCTTCCCCGCCCTCTATTACTATAGGGTCTTTCTCCTCATACTCCTTCATTTGAGTAAAGGGGTGCCAAACGAACTCTTTGTCGTAAGCACCTAATTTTTTCGTACGATCAGACATGGTCTAAATAATTATATAGGAAGATGAGGTTTGTGTAACCCTAAGCAGTGTTTTAGGANGCATAATTAATTTACATCTGTTNCGTTTACTCCGGCAACANGCCCCATAGCCCGCAAATTTTAGGTTACTGCAACCATTATATTATTGTCAACAAAATAAATGAGCCCAATCACAGTGTTTATGACTTGCAAACTTAAAGACTTTAGGATCAATAGTTATTCCTAGATTATAATTTAAAAATTGTATAACCTTTCTCCATAAGGTACTTCAGGAGGTATTGAATTTTGGCAACGAAAATAAGAAAATATGGCCTATTTATAAACGGTAAGGAAGTCAGTGCTAAGGGCGGGAAAACATACATCAGAGAAAATCCTGCAACAGAGGAGCCTTTTGCAGAGATTGCGGAAGCACAGAAAGCGGATGTCGATAAAGCGGTAAAAGCGGCAGCCAAGGCATTTAAGACATGGTCTAAAATTCCTGTGTCAGAGCGGGTTAAATATGTACACAAGATAGCTGAGATACTTGAAAAGAATAGAGAGAAAATTGCCTTAACAAACACCTTGGAGACAGGAAAGCCAATAAGAGAAAGTCGCCTCGTTGAGTTAGGAGGCGCAATAAAAACTCTCGAATATTACGCGGGGATTAGCAATCAGTTAAACGGCGAGAGCATCTCTGTTTCAGAAGCTCAGCTAACCGTAACATTAAGGGAGCCCATAGGCGTTGTCGGGCAGATAATCCCCTGGAATTTCCCCCTTCTATTATCATTTTGGAAAATCGCTCCCGCACTGGTAGCAGGCTGCACAATTGTTTTAAAACCGGCAGAGCATACACCGTGTGGAATTTTAGAAGTTGCAAAGCTCTGTACAAAAGCCGGGCTTCCAGACAGCGTTCTTAATATAATTCCCGGAGACGGAGAAGTAGCGGGCCAGGCGTTAGTAGAGCACCCGGGAGTGGCGAAAGTGGCATTCACAGGTTCAACGGAAGTTGGAAAGATAGTTATGAAAACAGCGGCTGATAACATAAAACGAGTCTCTCTTGAACTCGGCGGTAAAGCTCCCTGTATTGTGTTTGACGACGCTGAAATTGAGAACACAATAGAAGCAACATTAAGGGGCGGCTTTTTCAACCAGGGAGAAAATTGTACGGCTGTAACGCGACTGCTGCTCCATGAAAAGATTTATGACAAATTCTTATCCGCATTTATCAAAAGAGTTAAAAAGATACGTATGGGAGATCCTACAAAAGACGATACGGAGATAGGCTCTGTTATCTCTCGTGAGCATTTCGAGAGTGTTAAATCTTATTTCCAAAAAGGTAAAAATGAGGGCGGAAGGGTACTTGCCGGCGGAAAAAGACCCAGGAAATTTACAAAAGGTTATTTCTTTGAACCTACGGTGATTGCCGACGTCGACCCCAAAGCCACAATAGCTTGTGAGGAAATATTTGGACCAATCGTAGCTGTAATACCGTTTAAAACAGAAGAGGAAGCGGTAAGCATAGCTAATGATACGGTTTACGGACTAGCAGGTGGTATCTGGACTAAGGACATAAAAAGAGCCCTTAGAATGGCAAAGAATATAAAAGCCGGCTACTTATGGGTAAACACATACGGTGGGATTATTCCCGAAACCCCGTATGGCGGACTCAAACAGAGCGGAATCGGAAAAGAGCTTGGCAAAGACGGACTCGATATGTACCTGGAGTCTAAAACCGTAAATATATTTATAGGGGATAAAATTCCGGCCTTTTATAAGGGGTAATTCTTAATATATTCTTAGCCTGACTGGCACCTTACTAGCCTTCTGAGTCTTAATTAACGGACGGGTTCTAAAATTATTGATTTATTAGGCGTAGGTATTGTAAAATCTTATCTGGCTGTTATGTATATCACGCTTTTTCCATTGTAGTATTATCAGTGTTTAAGAAATAAAGGTCTGGGAACAAATAACATATTTATAGGGAGGACTTAAAATGCTTCGAATTAATGATGAAGCTCCTGATTTTTCGGCTGCCACTACACAGGGCACCATCGATTTTCATCAATGGATTGGAGACGGATGGGCAATCTTGTTTTCACATCCGAAGGATTTCACCCCCGTTTGCACGACCGAATTAGGACAAATGGCTGGGCTGGTAAATGAATTTGCAAAACGTAACTGTAAGGTAATCGGTCTAAGTGTTGACTCAGTAGAGGACCATGTTGAATGGTCAAAAGATATCGAGGAAACACAGGGACACCCTGTTACATTTCCGCTCATAGGAGATACCGACCTAGCTGTTGCAAAGATTTACAATATGCTGCCTGCCGATGAAGAAGGTGGTTCGGAAGGACGTACAGCGGCTAATAATGCTACGGTGCGCTCAGTGTTTATCGTCGGTCCTGACAAAAGGATAAAGCTCATGCTCACATATCCAATGACTACAGGGCGCAACTTTAATGAGCTGCTCCGTGTGCTCGACTCTATGCAGCTTACGGCTAAGAGCAAACTGGCTACTCCTGCTAACTGGCAAAATGGTGACGATGTAATTATAGTACCCTCGGTATCTAACGAAGACGCAAAAGAGATGTTCCCTGGCGGATGGAAGACGGTTAAACCGTACCTGCGCGTAGTTAAACAACCTGATTAACTAGGTCTAATAAACGAGTTCACTATAAGAAAAGCGATCACATATTTGCGATTGTGGTTGGTATATAGAGTATGCGCGACGAATCACTTAAATACTATGATATTGTAATTGTAGGCGGGGACCCGCAGGACTGCAAGCTGCCCTTGTAGCGGCTAGAGCAGGAAAGAAAACCGTAGTTTTTGATGATCCGCTACCGCCTAGAAATTCCGCTTCTCGCGGTGTCCACAATATGATAGGTGTTGACGGACTCTTACCCTCCGAAGTCAGAGAAACAGTTTGGAAACAGATAGATGTCTATCAAAACGCTGAACTCATAAAAGAAGCTATAGTTGACATCCACCGAGGCAAAAACGGGTTGTTCCTTATCACGGGTAACAATGGAACAAAGCTTGAAACCGAAAAAGTAATACTTGCTTTGGGTTACCAGGACCTGTACCCGGATGTTTCGAGGTTTTTGGAATGCTGGGGAAAAAGTATAATCAACTGCCTCTACTGCGATGGTTTTGAGAATAAGAACCGCGTATGGAGCTTCGTTCCGGGCTCCGTCAAGGAGCTAAATTCATTTCTTAAGAGTCACTTAACTAATCTTATTGTGTTTTTACCTACGGACATGGAGATTGATGAGGTCTACCGTCAGGAGCTAATAGCGTTAGGAATTGAAATTCATGAAGGCTCAATAACAGCAATTCGCCATACGGGCGGCAAGATTGATTTTGTAAAGCTTGATACAAGCAGTGATATACAAATTGGGACATTGCTATGGATAGAGCCTTCTCCGTTATTAAATAACCTGGTAGAGAACCTCGGCCTGAATCTTGATGAAGCGGCACAAGTAGTTACGGATGAGAATAACCATACAAATGTCTCAGGCATTTGGGCCGCGGGTGAAGTGAGACAGTGCTGCTCAAACGCGCTGGATTCAGCCACGGACGGAAGCAAGACTGCAAAGTCCGTGATATTTAACTGGTACTAGAATAGTATAAGATAAAAGTTACAGAAGGTTAGGGTAAATTGGTTGTACCCATCAAGTAGAGGTCACATTCACGTGCTGCTTCACGCCCTTCGTTAATAGCCCATACTACCAAACTCTGGCCACGCCTGGCGTCGCCGGCAGCAAACACACCCTCAATGCTTGTCATGTATTTACCATACTCAGCTTTAGCGTTTGAGCGGTCGTCCCGTTCAATATTGAGCTGTCCCAAGACAGTATCTTCAGGTCCGAGGAAACCGAGCGCTAAAAAGACACGCTCTGCAGGCCACACTTCTTCAGAGCCTGGCACTTCTTTAAAAGAGGGACGGCCATTATCCCCGTTTTGCCACTCTATCTTAACAGTATGAAGCTCTTTTACATTGCCATCTTCATCGCCTACTAATTTTGTAGTCAATACTTGATACTTTCTGGGGTCCTCTCCAAATACTGCCATAGCCTCTTCCTGGCCATAGCTAAGAGAATAAACCTTGGGCCATTGCGGCCAAGGATTATCTGAAGCGCGCTCCAGCGGTGGAGTGGGTAATATTTCAAATTGAAGTAGGCTCTTGCAACCGTGGCGCATGGAAGTAGCAACACAGTCAGTCCCCGTGTCACCTCCGCCTAAAACTATCACATTTTTATCTTTTGCCGATATATAATTTCCATCTTCAAGATTGCTGTCGAGTAAGCTCTTAGTATTTGCTCTTAGGAAATCCATTGCAAAGTGGATTCCTTTTAGCTCTCTACCTTCAATTGGAAGATCTCGAGGTCTTGTCGCCCCAGTGCAAATGACTACAGCGTCAAAATCGTCAACTAATTTTTGTGACGGGTAGTCTTTTCCTATTTCAGTACTAGTTACAAACTTAATACCTTCATCTTTTAATAAGCTCACCCTGCGGTCAACTATAGTTTTATCCAGGTGCGGATTTGGAATGCCGTACATCAAAAGACCACCGATTCTATCGTCTCTTTCAAACACAGTTACCAAATGCCCGGCTTTATTTAACTGTGCTGCACAAGCCAATCCTGCTGGCCCTGAGCCAACAACTGCAACTTCTTTCCCCGTTCTAACCTTTGGAGGCTCAGGGACAACCCATCCTTCTTCAAAACCTTTATCAATAATAGTGCATTCTATACTTTTAATTGTTACAGCTGGCTCGTTTATACCTAAAACACACGAACCTTCACATGGAGCTGGACAAACCCGGCCCGTAAACTCAGGAAAATTGTTTGTTTTATGCAAGCGGTCGAGTGCTTCACGCCATAGTCCCTTAAAAACCAGATCGTTCCATTCTGGGATAAGGTTATTTATAGGACAACCTGAAGTTAAACCTTCAAGCATGTCCCCTGTCTGACAAAATGGGATTCCACAATCCATACATCTTGAACCCTGAGTTTTTAATTTATCTTCAGGAAGATGCTTATGAAACTCTTTCCAATCGTTTATACGTTCTTCAGGAGAACGGTCGGGTTCGAGTTCTCTGTCATGCTGCATAAATCCAGTAGGGTCACCCATTGTACTTCCTCCAAATCTCAATCAATATATCGATAGTATTCATTGTTTTTATATTTTAATCGAAAGATAGGAAACTAATTTCCACTAACACGAGCAAGGTCGCTCTTGTTTTCTTCAAAAGCAGCCATTAGAGCTTCATCTCCACTTAACCCCTTCTGCTCAACCCTCTCTATGGCCTCTAACATACGTTTAAAGTCCTTTGGCATTACTCTAACAAATTTATTTACAATGTTATCCCAATCCGAAAGCACTCTTTTTCCTTTCTCGCTGTCTGTATATTCAATGTGACGACTTATCATTTCTTTAACTTCTTCTGCGTCATTTTCATTAAGCGGTTCAAGATCTACCATATCCTGATTGCATCTAATTGAAAAATCACCTTCTTCATCAAGAACATATGCTATTCCGCCTGACATCCCTGCAGCAAAGTTTCTACCGGTGTGTCCGATTACAACAACTCGTCCACCTGTCATATACTCGCAAGCATGGTCTCCAACACCCTCAACTACTGTGCGGACACCGCTATTTCGCACACAGAACCTTTCACCTGCAAGACCTCTGATATAGGATTCTCCCCCCGTTGCTCCGTAAAATGCAACGTTTCCTGTTATGATATTTTCTTCAGGAACGAAGGTGGATGCTTTAGGAGGATAAACAATTATCTTTCCACCGGACAGTCCCTTTCCTAAATAATCGTTAGAATCACCCTCTAATGTTAATGTCATATATTTAGGGATAAAAGCTCCAAAGCTCTGCCCGGCTGATCCATTGAAGTGTAGACGCACCGTTTCTTCGGGCAGACCATCTAGACCATATTTCTTAGTAAGCTCACTGCCTAAAATAGTTCCAACAGTACGGTCTATATTCTTGATAGGAAGTATAGCTTCAACGAGCTCACCATTTTCAAGAGTCGGCTTGCATATATCAAGCAAAACTTTATTATCAAGCGCGTCTTCAAGCCCATGATCCTGCTCAATTTGAGCATAAGTTCCGTAATCGCTTGGAACGTCAGGCTGATAGATAACATCTGAAAGATCTAGTCCCTTTGCTTTCCAATGATCTACCACTTTCCTCATTTCAAGTTTGTCTGTTCTTCCAATCATTTCGTTAATTGTTCTAAATCCAAGCTCTGCCATAAGCTCTCTGATTTCCTGAGCAACAAACCGCATAAAATTAACAACGTGGCTCGGATCACCCATGAATTTTTTACGAAGCTCAGGGTTTTGTGTAGCAACTCCAACAGGACAAGTATCCAGATGACAGACCCGCATCATTATGCAGCCTAGAATAATAAGTGGAGCTGTTGAAAAGCCATATTCCTCGGCTCCTAAAAGAGCTGCAATGACCACATCACGCCCTGTTTTCATCTGACCATCGGTCTCAAGTACAACACGGCTTCTCAAGTTATTCAGAAGAAGAGTCTGGTGAGTTTCTGCCAGTCCCAATTCCCATGGAAGCCCCGCGTGCTGAATGCTGCTTTGAGGTGATGCTCCTGTTCCACCGTCATAACCACTGACGAGGATTACATCGGCGTGCCCCTTTGCGACTCCTGCAGCGATAGTTCCTACACCAACTTCTGACACCAATTTTACATTTATACGTGCTTTTTGATTTGCATTTTTTAAGTCATGAATAAGCTCAGCAAGATCTTCAATTGAATATATATCGTGATGTGGGGGAGGCGAGATTAAGCCCACTCCCGGTGTTGAAAGTCTGACCTTGGCTATCCATGGATATACTTTTCTGCCTGGAAGCTGTCCGCCCTCTCCGGGCTTGGCTCCCTGCGCAATTTTTATCTGTATTTCTTCAGCATTAACCAGATATTCACTGGTAACTCCAAAACGACCGGAGGCAACCTGTTTAATAGAACTTCTTCTTAAATCCCCGTTTTCATCAGGAATATTCCGCGCAGTATCCTCTCCACCCTCTCCGGTATTACTCTTTCCACCTATTCTGTTCATTGCTATTGCAAGACTTTCATGTGCCTCAGAACTTATAGCACCATATGACATAGCACCAGTCTTGAAACGCTTGCATATAGATTCAACAGATTCAACCTCTTCAATTGGTATTGGCTTAGAACCTGTTTTTAATTCTAAGAGTCCTCTCAAAGTAGCTAGCTGTTTTGACTCATCAGTAACTAGATTTGAGAATTTTTTAAACTGCTCATAGCTGTTGGCACGGCACGCGCGCTGAAGTATATGAACTGATTTTGGATTAAAAGCGTGATGTTCTCCGCCTGGGCGCCACTGATAAAGCCCGCCCTCATCAAGTGTATCGGGAACAACATCGCGGTCAGGATATGCAGTTTCGTATCTGAGTCTAATTTCTTTTGTTATAACATCTATTCCTGCTCCTTTAATTCTCGTAGGAGTCCAGGTGAAATACTTATCTATAAAATCATGGCTCAAGCCTATAGCCTCAAATATCTGAGCCCCGTGGTAACTCTGAATAGCTGAGATACCAATCTTAGACATAGTTTTTACAATACCTTTAACAACACTTTTGTTGTAATTAATTATGGCCTTTTCTTTAGTAATTCCAGTGAGCATGCCCTCATCAATCATGTCTTCAATCGTTTCATAGGCCATGTATGGATTTATAGCGCTTATTCCATAACCTACAAGCAGAGCAAAGTGATGAACTTCCCTTGGTTCTCCTGATTCGAGCACTAAACCGACTTTCATGCGGTTTCCATTTCTTATTAAATGATGGTGTAAACCGGCTGATGCAAGGAGCGCCGGTATTGGAGCATTTTCATCATTAAACCCTCTATCAGATAGCACTATGATATTTGTACCTTGAGAGATAGCTTTATCTGCACTTTCAAATAATTCATCCATAGCCTTCTCAAGACCTTTACTACCGTCTGAAATCTTAAACAGGATAGGAAGCGTTTCTGACTTAAAGTTTTCATTATCAAGATTTTTTATCTTCAGAAGATCTTCATTAGTTAATGCAGGTGTCTCAAGCCAAATTTTTCTGCAGTTTTCAGGACCAGGATTTAAAATATTCGGCTCTGAACCTAGAGTCATTTCGGTTGCAGTAATAAGCTCTTCGCGAATCGAATCTATCGCGGGGTTTGTTACCTGGGCAAAAAGCTGTTTAAAATAGTCATACAATAGCCTTGGTTTACTAGAAAGTATTGCTATAGGTGTATCCTTACCCATAGAGCCCACAGGCTCAACTGCATTAGATGCCATAGGACCTATTAGAACTCTGAGGTCTTCAAAGGTATAACCAAAGGCCCTTTGTCTTATTAGGACTTTCTCATGATCAGAAGCTGCTTCAGCACTTTGACCTTCTACAGACTCTAGATCATTGAGTGGGACCAAATTATTATCTAACCACTCTCTATAAGGCTTTTCTTTAGCAAGATTTTCTTTAAGCTCCTCATCTTCTACTATACGCCCTTGTTCTGTATCTATTAAGAACATCCTGCCGGGCTGTAATCTTCCCTTATGTAAAATCATATCTGCAGGTACATCCAGTACACCCACTTCTGAGCCCATAATCACCATATCGTCTTTGGTTACATAATAACGGGAGGGACGTAGTCCGTTTCTATCTAATACTGCGCCTACTTTTGCTCCGTCCGTAAAACCAATTGAAGCTGGGCCGTCCCAGGGCTCCATTAGACAGCTATGGTATTCATAGAATGCTTTTTTCTCTTCGCTCATGGTCTCATGATTTGACCAAGGCTCGGGGATCATCATCATAACAGCATGCTCAATCGGGCGTCCGGCCAAATAAAGAAATTCAACACAGTTGTCAAAGTTGCCGGAATCACTGCCTTCAGGTGTTATGATCGGGAAGGTCTTTTTAAGATCTTCTCCGAAAACATCGGATGAGAACACAGCCTGACGCGCGTGCATCCAGTTAATATTCCCTCTAAGTGTATTGATCTCACCATTATGAACAATGTAGCGGTAAGGATGAGAACGATCCCAGCTCGGAAATGTGTTGGTGCTAAAACGAGAATGTACAAGCGCTATTGCTGATTCCATATCAGGATCATTTAAATCTGGATAGTATTTATCGAGCTGCCAAGTTGTTAGCATCCCCTTATAAACAAGTGTTTTACATGATAGGCTGGCTATATAGAAAGATTCGCCGCCTTTCATACCTGAAAGCCTTATTTCATTTAATGCTCTTTTCTTGATTATATAAAGCTTACGCTCAAAATCCATCTGGTCTACTAGATCAGCGCTGCGTTTAATAAAGATTTGCTTGATAAAGGGTTCACAAGATTTAGCAGTATTGCCCAATGATTCATTATCGGTTGGAACATCACGCCAACCAAGAACCCCTAGCCCTTCATCTTTTAGTATGTTTTCAAAGGTCTGTGCGCATACCCTTCTTTCTGTAGCTTCTTGAGGAAAAAAGATTGCGCCAACTCCATATTCTTCTTCTGATGGTAAAGATACACCAATACCTTCACATATTTTCTTAAAGAACTTATGCGGTTTTTGTATTAATATGCCAGCACCGTCACCGGTATTGGCTTCGCACCCGCAAGCGCCACGATGCTGCAGATTTAAAAGCACCTGAACCGCATTACGAACTATTTTATTTGATTTTTCGCCCTTTATGTTGACCACAAACCCCATACCACAAGAGTCGTGCTCAAGCTGAGGGTCATAAAGACCCTGCTTAGGCGGATATCCAACAGGCTTCATAAAAACACCTTCCTAAGAATAATTAAAAAAGCTGAAGTAATTTTATAGATTACTTTAAGGATCAACCCATATGCTGCGGCCAACTAACCCATCATAAATTTAAGTATTAATAGGTTACAAGTCAACTCAAGAAGCTTTCTATCAACCCAAGTATGCTAGTTTAACACAAAAATATGGCATTTGCACATATGGCAACCTTATTTAGGCTTTGTAGAAGTTAGTGATAGGGAAACGCCGATCTTTACCAAAAGCCCGGGCTGTGATCTTAATACCTGGAGGTGCCTGTCTTCTTTTATACTCGTTCTGATCAACCATTCTTATTATCTTCTGTACTAAAGATTTCTTATATCCTTGAGAAACAATTTCTTCGGTACTCAAGTCATCTTCTACATACGCTTTTAATATCGGATCAAGTACTTCGTAGGGGGGCAAAGAGTCTGTATCAAGCTGATCCGGTCTAAGTTCGGCAGAAGGTGGTTTGTTTAAAATTGAATTTGGTATTATTACCTTGCTCTTAGACTTATTATAGAAGTTTGATAGCTGATAGACTATAGTTTTTGGAACATCCTTTATTACAGCAAAACCACCTGCCATATCACCATAAAGCGTACAATATCCAACACTCATCTCACTCTTGTTCCCCGTAGTAAGAATAAGCCAGCCAAATTTATTGGACAGAGACATTAGTATGTTACCCCTGATACGAGCCTGGAGATTTTCTTCGGTTATATCCTGTTTTTTTCCCTTGAACACATCCGAAAACATTTCATTATAAGAACTAAAGGTTTTATTGATTGGGATATTAACAAGCTCAATGCCCAGATTATGAGATAACTTTTCTGAATCACTAACACTGCCCCTTGAACTATACATTGAGGGCATGGCAACACCGATTACATTTTTGTTGCCCAAAGCATCAACGGCAACTGCCGCAACTAAAGCAGAATCAATCCCACCGCTTAATCCGATGGCAACTTTTTTAAACCCATTTTTAGTCACATAATCTTTAGTACCCAGAACCAGAGCTCTAAGTATTTCTTCTTCTTTATTGTTAAATTCCTCTATTCGCGATTTAATTGGAGTCTTTGCCTTATCTTTACTTTGTTGACCTTCTATATCTATGACTTCAGCTTTTTCTGAATGAGACTCAAGTGTGTGACGTGCCTTACGCCGTCTCGGATCATGCATTCTGGATCGAAAGACTCTATTTACATTTATATCAGCAATCAGAAGATCTTCTTCAAATGATTTTGCTCTGGCTATAATATCCCCTGATTCTCCGATCACAACACTATGTCCGTCAAATACAAGCTCATCCTGACCTCCAACCATATTACAAAAAACCACATTTACAGAGTTATCTCTGGCGCGAGTCATAAGCATACGTTCTCTAGAAGCTACTTTAGAGGCGTAATAAGGAGATGAAGAAATATTTACAATGATTTGTGCATCACCCAAAAGGGCCTGCCTTCTTGTCGGATCACCGGGATACCATATATCCTCGCATATATTCACGCCGAAAATTACATCATCAAGTTTATAAACAGGAGCACGGGTTCCCGATTGAAAATATCTATTTTCATCAAAGACTCCGTAGTTTGGCAAATAGCGCTTGTGGTAGACATCTATTACCTTTTTGTCATGTATAATTGCAGCTGCGTTATATATGTCCTCTTTTTTATCAGGAAAACCAACGATAACTGTAATATTTCCAGAAGCTTTTCTAATTTCGTCAATTGTATCTATGCTGTCGTTGATAAAGTTGGGTTTTAGTAAAAGGTCCTCAGGTGGATACCCGGTAACTGATAGCTCCGGGAAGCATAGAATATCTACACCAAAATTTTTGGCGGAGCTTATATAAGTGAGAATCTTATTAAGATTCCCCTCAATATCTCCGACCTTGGCATTTATTTGTGCTAATCCTACTCTTATCATGATTAATTACCCTTTAATAAGCTTATAATAATACTTGAACAAACAACATAACTACAATATATCAAAAGATTTTCTAGATTAGTGAAGCCTATCTTAGAACATCTTGAAGCCTTATAGAAAGTTTAAGACAGTGCTATTGCTATATGCACTATATTAGCAAAGAAGTGGAAGATAATACTAGCCCAGAGCGTTTTTGTTTTAATATATAGATAGCCCATTACAAGTGAGGGGAAAAAAGTTAAGATGGCTTGTGAGCATATCGCAACATTGTGCCCGCCTCCCAAACACAGGGTAATAAAATGACCCGCTGCAAAAAGTAGGCTGACAATAATTACACCCTTAATGTTATTTCCTATCTTATTTTGCAGATAGCCTCTGAAAAACACTTCTTCGGGCAAAGCAACCATTAGAAGCTGAGTCAAAATAAACGCAACTGGCAAAGAGTTTATTACTAATTTTTGTCCCGTATATAAACCATATAAATAAATTACAGCTGCATATACAGACAGTAGCACAACTGATACGGCAATTCCTGTGAGAACTCCCTTGGTATCTGATTTAAAAAGGCCCCCGTCGGCTTTCATCAAAATTGGCAGGAGCATTAAAATAGCTGCAATGGTTATTACATAATTAGAGGGAAGAAAGAATTTGCTGACTAAAATTGCCAGTATAACAAAAACATAGAATATTAGCGGAGTTGAATGCTTGCTGAGCCAGGATTTTTCTTTCATATGAAGGGCATCAAATTAATAAGAATTGTGTTTTTTGTTAAAGTACACAACTCGCTATATCAGGTCAATAAAGCTGATATAAAATAAAGATTGTATGTTACAATTCAGATTCAGGCAGGGAAACCCGAAAGATGAAAATGAAGCCTAGNAATTCCACTATAGAACTATTNGTAATATCAATTATTACCATAGTCGGTACTTTTATATTTGCTTATGTNTCGTATGTAATTATTACAGACAGTTATCCCGACTCTGTTATTTCTATCTGGAAGACTTGGGATACCCAGCACTACCTAAGAATTGCGGAATCTGGGTATACTAGCAGAATAATTTATGAGAGACACCTTCATATAGTTTTTTTCCCTTTATTTCCATTATTAACAAAAATCTTTTCATTCATTTTTCACAACTATCTACTCTCAGGACTAATCGTATCAAATATTTCCTACATGACTGCAGTTTTTTATCTTTATAAGCTAGTTCTTCTTGACCATGAAAAGGAAGATGCACTTAGGTCAATAATATACTTCTCCATTTTCCCTACAGCCTATTTTTTACATGCTGCATACACTGAAAGCCTTTTTATTGCTCTCACTGTTGCAAGTTTCTACTATGCGAGGCAAGAAAGATGGGCAGTCTCAGGATTATTAGGAATGCTGTCTGCACTGACCAGGGTTACAGGCATCATTCTATTACCAGTACTGATAATTGAGTATTTATATCAAAAGCAATTTAAAAAAGAGAATATCAGAAAAGACATATTATGGGTATTTGTTATAGGTCTTGGCTTCTTAATCTATCTATTAATCAATTACATTGTCTACGGTGATCCTTTTAAATTTCTTGAAATACAAAAAGAACACTGGCAAATGCATCTTTCTTTACCTACCAAAGGACTTTTCTACGCATGGGATGGCATATTCTGGCGTAACCCCGCAGACAGCATACTAGTAGCATGGGCTCAAATCACCTTTGCTGTACTAAGCTTAATTCTTATCATTTATTCTTTTTTCCGTGTACGTCTTTCCTATAGCTTATATGCTTTAGCTAACTGGTTAGTCGTAACCTCCACTTCATTTTGGCTGAGCGTGCCCAGATTTATGCTGACTTTATTTCCAATATTTATAGTACTCGCTTTATTAGGAAGAAGAAAAGAAGTCAATTACACAATAATATTTCTTTCTTTAATATTTTATGGACTATTTCTATTACAATTTGTCAGATTCAGATGGGCTTTTTAGTATTAATAGGCCTTAGTCAAAAGTAATAACGAATATAGATTATATATTTGTGGCTGCTTGGAGAAAAAATCCTAACATCACATTCCTCTTTAGAAGATTAGGTGTTAATATATTTGCCTGAATGATATGGATATAACACTCGTAATCCCAACATATAACGAAGCGGGCAATATACCTATTCTTGTAGCTAAGGTTTTTGAAGCCTTTAATAGCAACAATTTAAATGGTTATGTTCTTATTGTAGACGATGATTCTCCTGATCAGACTTGGAAAGTTGCCGAGGATTTACAAGCTCAGTATCCGAAGCTAAGCGTTCTCAGGAGACAAGATAAACGGGGACTTTCCTCAGCAGTACTAGATGGTTTTGCTATGGCAAATACTGACATTATAGGTGTCATAGACGCCGATCTAAGCCATCCTCCTGAAAAAATACCGGAATTAGTAACTCCAATAATTAATGGGGAGGCGGATTTCACTCTCGGAAGCAGATATATAAATCAGGGAGGAATAGAAAATTGGCCGCTTAGAAGAAAAATCTCCTCTAAAATTGCTACATTGGCAGTGCTAGGATTAACAAAGGTTAAAGACCCAATGTCAGGATTTTTCTTCTTAAAAAAAGACTTAATAAAGAATGTTGAATTAAGCCCTAAAGGTTTCAAAATTGGGCTTGAGATCTTAGTAAGGTCAAACTGCAAAAAGGTAAAAGAAATACCTATTGTGTTTCGTGATAGAGAATACGGAGAAAGCAAGTTGAATAGCAATGTAATTGTAGACTATTTAATCCACGTTTCTAAACTATATGCATATAAGATATTAACTTAGGAATATGAACATAATTTCCACTCTCAAAAACCGTTATTATTTGATCCTGGCTTTGACCTGCCCCCCTATAATAGGTCCATGTGTTAAGATATTTTTTAGAGAGTGAGCCTCACCCCAAAGCTGTACCACGTAAATTAGAGATTTCTGGCTTTTTAAAGTGCTTTTTCACATACTCCTCAGGTGTCATATTGTCCAGAGCTGAGT
>JGI24023J19991_10000785_pt1 | contig 24958 bp, 19 predicted proteins | sample Cruoilmetagenom1_FD_19991 | JGI IMG/M metagenome (IMG submission 19991) | reverse complement strand
AAATAGCTTGCTATTCCTGTGGTTTTGCTCTCTCCGATCAGCCAAACCTGGACCAAATCTGAGCGCCAATTCTGCGAAGTTATTTTTTCGCGAACCCTAACCACGGTTCTGAAACAGATCCATCCCCGCTTTCGCTGCAAAAGCATGCGCCGCCTTCGTTCTGTCGACCTCCTTTTCAATCATGACGGCATAATGATCAATTGCCATCTGTTTGCTTTCCAGGCTTTTGATTATTGCTTGAGCGGCAACTTCACCTGAAATGATCGCACCGGTTATCCCTTCGCCAAATGGATAAACAAAACCGGCGGCGTCACCGGCAGTCAGAATATTGTCTTTACCTAAACAAAAAGCACCTAAAGGCCCCATATCGTTTATTCTGATGCCATGTTCTTTAGCCGTTTCCGTTACCTTTAGGTTGTGGACCTCTTTAAGGTAATGAGAAAAATTGCTGTGCAGTTGCTTTATACTTTGCCCCTCCCTTCCGCACGTTACCTGAAGCAGGAAATCGTCCTTTTTATATATACATGAATATAATCCTGTGAACTGAGGGTCAAGAAATCCATGCAACCAATAAGGATCAAGGTCTATGGTTCCATGATGCCACTGTTCGTAACATGCAATCCATGTAAGTTTTTTATCGAATTGAGGAAAAAGTATACCCCTTACTTTCGAAGCTGCACCATCAGCGCCAACCATGAACTTAGTCCTGAACTCGGCAGGGGTATTGTCTTTAGAAATAGCATTGACCGTAATACTATCCGCTTTAACAGTAAAGCTTTTAAAATCACATTCATCTTTTATCTCGGCCCCAGATTCTTTCGCCAGCCAGTGGTCAAGAGGATCCCGCCATGTATTGATAATCCCCTCTGGCAAACCCGGCTCCGAAAGCGGTTCCATCGGAAAATAAATTTCCATGGATTCTTCCACAGTAGTGGCTTCCGTCGGGAAAATTTTATATCCATGCCACTTGCTGGGTTGGGACAATACGTGTTCCGGAATTGCGCCATAACGTTCTTTTAAAAACTTCTGTGCGCCAGGGAACAGCATTCCCGTACACATTTTGTAACGGGGTAATTTCTTCTGCTCTAGGATGACAACTTTCAATCCCGCATCCACCAGGGTTTTTGCCGCCAGGGAACCCGCAGGACCGCTGCCAATAACGACGACATCGTAATCAGTCATTTTCTCTCCTTACTTTTATCCCCGTCAAAACCTTGATCCGAATTTGTCGCGTAAAGAGATCGGGGCTTATCTTTCCTCGAGTTGCAGAGCGACCAGTTCGGCGATATCGAATATCTTTTGATCTTCGGTAAACTTTTTGGCGCCATCGGTTAACATAAGAAGGCAAAACGGACAGGATGTTGCGATAAAGTCAGCCCCGGTACCAAGGGCCTCTTCGGCTCTTACCTGATTAATTCTGGTTCCCACCTCTTCCGCCCAGTAGTTTCCGCCGCCGCCACCGCAGCAAAAGCTTTCGTTACGATTGCGCGGCATTTCCACCAATTTCCCCATTGAATTGACCACGTCGCGCGGTTCATCATAAATGGCGTTACGCCGTCCAAGATAGCAGGGATCATGATAACATATCGTATTTGTTTCTCTGTTAAGGCTTAACCGGCCGGCTTTTAAGAGCGATTTTAGAAACACCGAATGCGGAATAACCTGGTAATTGCCTCCCAGCTTCGGATAGTGCCGGGTGAAACTGTTATAGCAATGGGGGCACATGGTAATGATCTTTTTTATTCCCAGATCGGAAAAATCTTCAATATTCTGCTGAGCGAGCTCGGCAAACTGGAATTCGTTGCCCATCTGCTTGGCAGGATCCCCCGTACAGCGGAATTCTTCGAGAATTCCGAATGAGGTACCTGCATGTGATAATATCTTCACCATCGATCCGGCAATCTGTTGGGCGCGTTCTTCATAGGTGACTGAACAGCCGATCCACAGTAAATATTCCGTTTTTCCCTCTTCGAAAAGCGGAACATCCAGATCTTTACACCAATCATTCGGTCCGGCGCCGGTTCCGAAAAACGGATGGCCCCGAAGTTCAAGGCTGCTGTTTGCCTTGCCCATCAGTTCGGGAATCTCGGAGCGCTCCATGACGAGATTTTGCCTGAATTTCATGATCGTTTTGGGCTGATTAATCAGGGCCGGACATGCCTCCATGCAGGCGGCACAGGTAGTACAGCAAAAGAGTGCTTCACTGGTCAATGAATCAATTAAAGAATCATCTTCCACGCGACCATCTTGTAAGCATTCGGCGAGCGTAATGATGACACCCTTGGGTGACAATGGTTTACCGGTTTGTGCCGCCGGACAAACCTCATGACATCGCCCACACCACAGGCAGGTTGAATAATCGAGTAATCTTTTTCGGCTGAAATCCGCCAATTTGGCAGCTCCCAGCACAGGCATCTCCTCGCTCTCCTCGTCCTCAAAAGAGGAAAAATCAATGAGGCCCATTTTTGTGCCCGGCATCGGATCGGCCAGTGCCGCATTTACGGGTACCAGAAGCAGATGCACCAGTGGTGAGTATGGGATATAAGCCAGAAAACCAAGAGCAAGAAATCCATGGATCCACCACATGTAGCGGTGCAAAGTAAGCCACTCATCACCCTTGCCGAACATCATCGACAGATAATTGCCCATAAAGGATCCGTTGTCGATCCCATTGCAGGCGATTCTACCGCCTTCCACCACGAAACCGGTAAGGATGACCACCCCAAGCAGTAAAACGATCGGCGAAAATCCAGTGCGTGATTTTGGTTCTGTTAACCTTTCAGGTGGGAATAACAATCTCCTGACCAGGAAAAAAAGAATACCGCCAAAAACGGCGAGCCCGGCAAAATCGAGTGCAAAGGCCATAAACCAGTGGTTGAATCCACCGCTAAAAACGGGTAAACCGAACAGCACATTTAAAAATACCAGGATGGTTCCCAGTAACAGAACGACCATCCCCCAGAACAGTCCTCCATGGGCAACCCCAGTGTAGATTTTTTTGTATATCTTGGTCCCCAGGATTCCTTTTGTCAGCAGGCTGTAAAGATATACCGGGCCGATTTTCCCAGCCGATTTCGACAAATCCAGATTGACTCTGACCTTGCCCTGACGGATACGTTTCCAGTGCCCATACATACCATAGAAAAAAATGACGATCATCGGCAATGCAAACAAATCGATAAGAATACCAAGGTCGATGTTCCAATAGGGTGTCCGCCCCATTTAAGCTTCCTCTTTTAAGGTTTCGATCAGAACAGGCACAATTTTTTTATAATCGCTGACAATTCCGAATCTCGCGCGTTTGAAGATATTGGCCTCTTCATCCTTATTGATGGCGACAACACATTTGGCGTTGGCAATGCCTGCCAGATGCTGGCTGGCTCCGGATATGCCTATCGCAAAATAGACACCAGGGGCCACGATTTTTCCGGTTTGTCCAACCTGCTGTGTCGGCTGCACCCATCCTTCGTCGACAGCGCCTCTGGATGCGCCGACGGCACCATTGAGAAGATCGGCGACATCCTGGAGCATGGTAAAATTTTCCGCGGCACCGATTCCCCTCCCTCCGGAAACAATGACTTCCGCATCCTCAAGAGGAATCCCCTCCGTTTTCTCCTCTTTTTCGGCGATCAGCGCGACCTTTTTTTCAGCAATGGAGAGCGGCGAGGAATCAGTGAATCCCTGCAAATCGGCGGCTTCAAAATATTTCCGCCGAATGGTCAATATGGCCGGCATTTTGTTGAGCTTGTAGGTCGCCACCGCCTTTCCGCCGTACAAAGGCCTTTCGACAACAAGATCCGGCTTGATTCCAATTACCTCTGAAACCACCGGCGCCGATAGTTTAACGGAAAGCGGGGCCGCAATCCCGGAACCGAGGGTTGAAGCGGTCAGTAAGACAATTTCATAGCCCTCCTTCAGGATCAATGAAGCAAGATCCGAAACCAAATTCGCAGCGACAGTATCCGCCACCTGGTATGCTTTACCGAATGAACCCGGTATTTGCCCCGCTCCCACGGCAACCATGTCGGGCTGTTCACAAAATTCCCTGCTCACCGTCACCAGTTCGCCGAGCCGCTTCGGCTCGATCATTTCAATAATCAGGGTTTTCATATGAGCCGTTCCTCCCTCAATCTGCCCAGCAAGATTTTAGCGGTTTCCGCCGGATCATCTTCCGTCGGCAGGAATTCACACACAGATTCCATTTTGGGTATATCAACCGAAAGCTCATCGACGGGCATCGCATCGCCTTCTATTTCCGGAAGTTGAACCACCGGTTTCTTTTTGGCTGCAAAAATGGATCTGACCACAGGGATTCGAGGAACGTTTTCCGGCACGCTGGTAATCGACAATACCGCTTTGCCACCAAATTTCAGTTCACTGGATCCGCTTTCGGTATTTTGAATAACCTTCCATTGTCCGTCCTCCTGCTCGATCTTTGCAACCTGAGGGATAAACGCAAATCCGAGCATCTCGGCCAGCATGCCGTGGACGATACCTCTGTCCATATCCGCCGATTGCTGGCCGGCCAGTATCAAATCGACATCTTCCAGTTTTTCGACGGCCATTTTAAGATTGGCGGCGATGACGTTAGGATCATCCGACCCCCCTAAGACCAGGCTGAGCTTTTCACCACCCATGGCCACCGCCTTTCTCAAAACCTGAATATCCGCTTTGATTCCATAAGATACAATGGTCAGTGAAGCGGAATATTTTTCTTTTAATTGTACGCCCGATTCGATTGCATTTTCATCATAGAGACCCATCATCCGCTTATACCGACTGTGGGCGCGACTATTTGTCAGTTCAAAGTCGCCAGCCGGGACTTCGTAATCCGGAACGACTTTTGCCAATACAACGATATGCATTGGATAACCTCCTGTTTTAAGACGGATAGAACGTCGCATCGCTTCGTTCCGGCCAAACATAATAGAGGGCCGAAGCAGTTAGTTTAGACCTCGTTACTTCCACCCATTTTGAGGGCCAAAAAATTGACATTTCGCCGTATCAAAATAGTGCTCAATTGAACGGGCGGTAGATAACTATCTGCCCGGAAATCGAGAGTGTCCAATTTTTATCTGAGATCCTGTTTTTTTGTCTGAAACAACTGCATTCCCAAGTATTTTGGACATGGATATTTTTTGATGTAACGAGGTCTGTAGTTTTTCAATCCTGCTACTTGCCCTTGTACTCAGGGGCCCGCTTTTCCGCAAAAGCCTGAAACCCTTCCTTGCGGTCCTCGGTATCTCGCAACACTCCCCATAACAGATGAGAAAATGCGATCCCATGATCAAGGGGCATATCCAACCCCATGACAACCGCCTGCTTGGCCGCTTTGACGCTCAACGGTGCATTGGTGGCGATCTTTTCAGCATATTTCTTGGCCAGGTCCATCAACCCGTCAGGTTCAACGACATCGCTGATCAAACCGATCCGGTGTGCTTCCTTGGCGTCGATCATCTCACCGGTCAGGATCATCTTCATAGCGATCGCCTGCGGTATGGCCCGCGGTAAACATTGTGTCCCGTTTAATCCCGCCAGGCTGGCCACCTTGGTCTCGGTCAGTGCGAATTTTGCCGTTGAGCTTGCAATTCTCAAGTCACAGGCCAAAGCCATCTCGAGACCACCGCCGACGGCATAACCGTTAATCGCTGCAATGATAGGCTTCCACATTTTCATATGTGGAAGAATCGGCTGCCCGTCCCGCAGATAGCTGGCCGCCATGCATTCGGTCGGCGCCGGCGTTTTCTTCATATCCGTCCCGGTGGAAAACGCTTTCTGACCGGCAGCGGTCAGTACCGCCACACGAATGTCCGGATCATTTTTGACCGTACCCCAAACATCAACCAATTGAGCCATTGATTCGGGATCCAAGGAATTCATTGCTTCCGGTCTGTTCATCGTTATATAGGCAACATGGTTCTCTTTCTTAAAGTCTACGCCCATTTATTCCTCCCATTTTTTATCGAGTGATCGGTTTGCAAACGGAAAGACCAAAATGTACCGTAATCGGCTATTTTAGTCCTCTTTTCCCACCATTAACGGACTGTATGTTTTCTTCTGTCTGAGCAGCGTTCTTGCCAACGTCCATCGGTGAATTTCCGAAGCGCCTTCTAAGATCCGCCACATTCTCACCATGCGAGCGACATATTCGATACCCAATTCATGGGCAAGGCCGAGACCGCCATGGACCTGAATGGCTCTGTCCGCGACCCTGAATAGCATTTCGGTGGCGGCGACCTTAATGGATGACCCTTCAATCCGCAGATCTTTGTACCCCTGGTCTGACTTCCAGGCTGCGTAGTAGAGCGGCCAGCGAACACTCTCGAGTTCGGTCGTAGAATCCGCTATCCAGTTTTGAACGGATTGCCGATCAGCCAATGGCTTCCCGAATGTTACACGGGTATTGGCCTGATCTATCATCATCTGGATTAATCTCTCGGCCATGCCGACACATTTGGAGGCAAGCTCGATTCTGCGCACCCCGAAGCGGTTCTGCAACGGTATGAACGCCTTGCCGACCTCTCCAAGAACGGCATCGTCCCCGACCTCGACATCCTCCAGAAACAGGTCCCACGTCGGCATGGCCCCGATAACCGGGATTTCACGGCCGATACGCACGCCCGGTGTTTCCCGATCGATAAGAAAGGCCGTAAACTTGTTCTTGGACGTTGCTTCCTTGTCTGTAACGGCAATCAAAATGAAAAAAACCGCGGGGTAGTCACATTTGCTGATCCACATTTTTGTGCCGTTAATCACCCACTTATCACCCTTGCGCACCGCGGTCGTCTTCAAACCGCTGACGTCAGAGCCGGCATCGGGCTCGGAACACGCCATGGCCGAATCGACCTCGCCGTTACAATAAGGTGCAAAGTATTTCTTCATTTGTACTTCCGAACAACAATCATGCAAATAGTACAGATTGGGTGCATCAGGCGGCAGCGTAAACCCGTGGGGCGAAAATCCGACCAAAGACTTCGATAACTCTTCAACAACCAGTGTTTTGGCCAGCATTCCCAGGCCCTGTCCACCTAATTTCTCCTCAACCTCCAGTCCCCAAAAGCCGAGTTCTTTTGCTTTTTTCGACAATCGATCATGGTCCTCCTGGGGAATCAGCGGACCCGGTTCGGTCCAAAGGGACAGTTCCCGATCCAGAAGGACTTTGTCCAAAGGCAACATCTCCCGTTTGACGAATTCAGCCATCGACTCTTTAAGCATCATGTATTCTTCGGATATCGAAAAATCCATCTTCACTATCTCCCTTCAATTTTTCTTTGGATTGGCCACACCAAAAGGTCTCTCGAAATGGTATAATCTGCTTTTGTACATGCAAACGGAGATATTATCCGTCTAAACACCAATGACCAGGACGGAAACGGAGAACATTAGCGGTTGCATAAGCAAGAAGAAATTCACAGACGACCATCGCCGTCATAACGTGAACCACCCCCGCATCGTTCAGCGGGATGGTTCACGGTATCTAAGACGAACGACCCGGTATTTTTTTTGGGTAGGCCCTTAGGTCCGATCCGACAAAGGCGACCGAAAAAATCCGATGGTATCCGCTATCTTGCGGTTATCCCCGGCAGCGGGCAAAGCAAAAGCCAGTGCCCTTTTGGGATCAACCCTTTGCTTTATCCTGAAAATAGACTTCTGCCGCCGCATACATAAAAAATCTGCCCGGTAATAAAACTGCTGTCGTCATCGGCGAGAAACATAATTGCGTAGGCAAGGTCATCCACTTCACCCAATTGACCGGTGGGTTGCTTACTTAGTAGAAATTTTTGATTTTTTTCCGGCAGTTCCTCCCACAGCGGCGTATGAATCAGTCCGGGTGCAATACAGTTTGACGTAATACCCTTGCCGCCGAGTTCGAGCGCCAGTCCCCGGGTTAAACCAACCATTCCCGCTTTTGCCGAAGTGTAAGGGGCCTGTCCGGGACCACCCAACCACGCCCGTGATGCAATATTAACGATGCGGCCGTGTGAATTCTTAACCATGTAATTATGCGCCGCCTGGCAGCATAGAAAGGTTCCCTTCAAATTGACATTGATGGTAACATCAAAGTCTCTTTCGCTAAGCTTTCTCAATGCCCCGGCATATTCCATTCCGGCATTATTAACCAGAATATCAATGCTGCCGAAGGTATCCACCGTTTCTTTTATCATGTTATCGACGGATGTTTTGTCGCAGATATCGGCCGGTTTACCGATTACATCGAGTCCCATCGCTTTAAATTCTTTTACGGTTGCATCCACCTTGTCGGTAACCAAATCATTGATAACGACTTTGGCACCGCTTTCCGCCATTCTCAAAGCAGTTTGCTTTCCAATACCACTCCCCGATCCCGTTATCAGGGCAACCCTGTTTTTAATACTCATTTTAATGCCTCCAGAGGATAAAGATAATAAACCTAAACCACAATAAGTAACGCCTTTCTAAAAGGCCATGGAAGAATATAAGCTTTTCCCTCCGCAGACAAACAGCATCTGGCCGGTAATGTATTTTGCTTTCTGTGAAGCAAAAAAACCTACCGTTCTGACGATGTCTTCCGGCGTTCCCAGTCTTTTCACAGGCGTCCGTGAAGCCATCTTTGCCCTCTCGTCGTCCGAAAGATCGGATCCTGCAGTTTCACCCTTGATTAGGCAGTTTGTCGTCACATTGTCGTGCGCGCCTTCGAGTGCCAGGGATCTCGTCAGGCCGAAGATCGCGGCTTTGGTCGCCGAGCAATTTACTTTTCCTTTACGCCAGCCGAGATAGTCGATGTCCGTAATATTGACGACCCGTCCGTACTTATTTTCACGCATTCCCGGTATGATCTCCCTGCAAAAATATAAAACCGAGTTTAAGTTTTTATTAACGGAGTTGCTCCACCGGTCATCAGACACGTCGGCGATTTCGAAACCTTCAGAATCATCCACATTGTTAACTAGAATATCGATTGAACCAAATTCCGCCTTAATCTTACTGACCGCCGCTTTGACTGCTTCGGGTTTTGCTGGATCCACTGCCAGTCCGAATGCCTTCCCCCCTTTTCCCTTGATCGCTTCAACGATGCTGTCTACCTGCTTCTGATCGGTATCACAGACGGCAACCTTGGCACCGCCGTCAGCAAAGCCGAGACTGATGGCCTTGCCTATCTCACCCGTTCCGCCGACAATTACAGCAGTTTTGTTTTCTACGCCATCCATTTTCATCCCTCCTAAGTTATGATTCTGACATCTTTTTCCGATACTTCAGAGCAATTAATCATGTTCTATTTAAAGGGCTGATAACCTTCCAATCAGCCGTAATTCCGAATTGCGTCCCGGACATGATTCCCGGCAACGTCGGGAAAGAATCAGAACCAGTGAGTTACAGGCTCAAAAACACTACGATTATAACCAAATTTGAGTTGCATTCAACAAGGTAATATCTTCATTGTCAACCCTTTTTGGGAAATTTGCGAAAATCAATGAATAATTTTCGAAATGAGGCTCCGGTTGCGCAGCATCGATAAAAAACGATTTGAATTGCGCCAACTGTGCGATTACCCATAAAAAGCGCCGCATTTGGAAAAAATGAGGTCATCCAAGGCCCTTACCTGGAACATAATCATTCGGTTGCAGCAACGTCGGGTCCGGTTTTTTCGCCAACCGTTTGTATTTTTATTTCATTTCCAGATTTTTGTTGCTCGGTGCGGTGAGCGGCGGGTTGATTTAAACGGTTACGATCCACAATATGCCTCATTGAAAATTCCAGGTTTTTATTTACCGCCGAGCTTAAAAGATTAATAACCTGGCCCAGTTCCTCCATCATATCGAGAGCCGTCACATCCTTTATATTTAGCCATCGGGTGGCCAAATGCGAAAAAGTTCCGATAAAAAGATTTATAAAAATCCTGTTATTGACATTTGCATGGAAACAACCCTTTTCTTTACCCTCATCCAAAATTTCATTAAGGTAGCTTATATTATGGAGGTACTCATCATATAAACCGCTATTTAGAAAATTTCTGTTAAGTTTAATGTCCCGCAGATAGAGCACGATGAATGCACGGTCCGTTAAAAAAAATTGAAAATAAAAGGAGATGAAACTCTTGAGTTTGATCAGTGGATCCCTGTTGTCTATCACATGTTTAAAAAGGGGGTCGTGAGTCTTGATATGTTCCCTTGGAATACTGAAAAGCAGATCATTCTTGTTTTTGTAATACTCATAAATGGTTCCATCCGATACGTCGGCGCGTTTGGCTATTTCCGTCATCGTTGCCTTATGGAAGCCTTTTTTGGCAAAAATAGTTTTGGCGGCCAACAGGATTCTTTCCCCCTTGTTCGTTTGTTTATCGGAGTGGTTTGATGTTGTTGTAATCATGTTGAGAATTAATGTCATGATGTCATCAAAATCAGACATTGTTTTCCGGGGGGATTTAGGTTCGAGACAGCCGATGGATATTTCATCCAGCAATCCAAAGATCATGTCCCTGACGATGTTTACATTCAAATCTTCATGGAAAAAATGTTCCTCGACGCCTTGTACGAGAATATTTAGTAAAGTTTTGGTGTATTCTTTTAATGAGTAATATCCTTCATGCTTGTAGAAATTACTATACCCCCGGCTTTCAAGCAGTAAATTTTTTATGACCCGAACATCTTTGGTGTACGTATCGTTCAGAGAAAGATGAACCCATACCATTTTACCCAGTTTGGAAATAGGCCCGATAATCCCTTTAAAGTGATATTGTAAATTTTTATTCATGGCTTTTAACTCTCGACCGACCACACTAAAAAGCAGATCCTCCTTATTCTTAAAGTAGTGGTAAATAATTGAATCGGCGACGCCTGCCTTTTTGGCGATTTCGGAGACCGTGGAATCCATCAGTCCCTTTTGGCCGATGATCTCGCGGGCTGATCGGATAATTGCCTCTTTCTTCTTGTGACTATCCATGAAGCTGCTTCCTAAATTATTTTCCGATATTATTAAAATTCAGTTACACAGAAAAATGAGCCCTATTCACTTAATTGCCGTCGGCATTTGGCGTGCGATCACCTAAATTAAGTTTTATTATAGGTATTTATAATTTTTATTCGGGCAAAACTTAGGGTTCGGGCCACAGTATTTCGTGTGAGCCTAATGGAACGCTACCTTCAGGTCAATACATATTTTATTGGCACCGATCAAATCCATCGACGATTTGCCGCCACGGCGCCCCGACCCTTGCAAAATCAGCCGCATAAGCCGATATGAGACATATGCCTCGTGATCCAGACGTAAAGCAGTTGTGATCAAGGAAACGCTTCAACGCCGATCGAGACGATCTTACCATAAAAAAAAGCTTGACATCGGCGCCCCATACGCTCATAGAATATCATTCATTAAATGCAACATACGCATTGGGTTTCGACTTTTATCGGTTTTGATCGAAGCCACCGGACACGAACCCGTGGGAAAGTGCGTTCGATCCGCTCTTTCTGCTAAAGCCGGTCAATTATGAATAAAATTATATTCGCTCGGGATCGTTGTGACTTGTTCAAGTTATCGTTTTCGCAGGAATCAATCACGAATAAAGATTATGTAGTTGGTATATCTACAGGCGAGGCTATTTTACCTTTAACCGTACACCATTATTAAAAGGAGTCAATCATGGCAGGAAAAGAAAAAGGCAAAAAAGAGAAAAAAAAGGTAGAAGAGATCACATTTTACAACAAGGATATATTCGAGGTGCCGGAAGACGGCAGTCCCCCATTCATTAAAGCGTGGAAATGTAACCAATGCGGTAGACTGTGGTTTCCGCGCACAAAATATTGCACGAATCCTGAATGCTGGAGTGAAGATTTGGTGCCTGTTCCCTTGAGTAGAATCGGAAAAATTTATACCTGCATCGATATTTATATAGGCGCACCTGGATTCAAGACACCTTATGTCTGGGGATATGTGGACCTGCCGGAGGGCATCCGGGTTCCGACCACATTTGCCGGGGAGGTAAAGAGTTTTGAGATAGGTGACGAGGTGGAAGTGATTGCTGCGCCAATCAGAAAAAACAACAGTGGTGAAGACATTATCAGCTGGAAGTTTAAGAAAGTGAGTTAGGGAGAACAATGTTGTTATAGACCGATGCAAACACGATGATGTTAAAAATACAAGGAGATGTAAACATGAGGGATGCGTATATAATCGGCGGTTATGCGACGGAAACCGGCAAACTGAAAGATGATTTCAATCTATTGGGTGCCCGGGCGGCAAAAGGGGCCATTGAAGATGCCGGCGTTAAGGCAAAGGATATCGAACGCGCTTATGTTGGAAACGCATTTAACGGAAACGCGGTTGGTCAGAGCGTGTTTGCCGTGCTCGGTATGTGCGGAGAAAATTTACCCATTACGAACGTCGAGGGCTATTGTTCAAGCGGTGGGTTGGCAATCCATCACGCCATTGATGACGTAAGATATGGAAAACATGAAATTACGATCGGCGTCGGAGCGGAAAATCTTACCCTGCACAGGGGAACCGGTACCGCATTTGCGATCAACTTTAATGACCCCAATCCCGAAGGTATGCACGGGATGCCCATGCCCGGCAAATATGGGTCAAGGGCGAGAGTTTATATGAATGAGACCGACTGCACCAAAGAAGATCTCGCCGATGTGGTTGTCAGGGTCAGAAGAAATGCCGCCAAAAACCCGCGTGCCTGGATGCGTAATCCGGTTACCCGAGAAGAGGTGCTGGCATCGAGGATGATCGCCGACCCCATCACCCTGCTCATGTGCTGCGGTATCACAGATGCCGCCGGTGCCGTTGTGATTGCATCTGAGGATGTGGTCAAGCGGTTGGGAATTTCAAAGCCGGTCAAGGTGGCCGCTTCCGTTATGATATCGGGTCCGGTTGATGTCGGCCATGTTGATTCAACCGGAGATGACATCACCGAACTCGCTGCGGATATCCTTTATAAGGAGGCGGGAATAGGTCCGGAAGACGTCGATCTGTGTGAAATTCATGATGCCTTCGCTATCTGTGAACTGCTTTATTATGAGGCGTTGGGCTTTTGTAAAAAGGGTGAAGGATTTATCTACCAAAGAGAGGGAAAGTCAGACCATGGTGGTGAATGTGTATTCAGCCCGCGTGGTGGTTTGCTTGCCAATGGCCATCCTGTCGGCGGAACGGGGGCTTTGCAGATTGCCGAATCCTATTACCAGCTAAAAGGGCGGTGTGGCGATTATCAGGTGGACAACGCCAAAGTGGCACTGGCGCATGTCACCGGTGGCGGTATTTACGGCGCCGAGCATGCGGTGGCGACACTGCACATGTTGACCGTTTAATAAATGAAACCGGTAGCTTTCCGTTGAAGTAATCAATGGTATTTGAGGATGTTGGCTTGTTGTATGCGGGCCGATCGGGTCGGTACACGGTGTTTGCGGCTTACATGAGAGCCGGGTTGACGGTCGGGGCGCGGAGTTTTCTGATCTGTTGCGTCAACCGATCGGGGATGGGAAACGGAGTCGCGGTAAGGTGGAACGATGCGGCGTGCCGGATGGGACGCACGCAGCCACCGAAAGCCGTGAAACGCCGCACTCATCCTCGATTCCACCGTGTTTCTTGGTCGGTAGTTAACTCACACGCTTGAAAGGGGGATGGGATGAGACGGTTTGTTATTTCGGGTTTTATTGTTTTCGGTCTTGTTTTCGGTCATGTCATTGAAACCGAGGCTATCGAGTCAAAGATTTTCGGGAAGCCCTTTATCTACACCGGCTTCCTCAGGCAAGAGGCCGGGTTAAGCACTGATGGCGACACCAACCTTCACTCGGCTTATTCGAGCTTATGGTTTGAAGCCGATTACAGCCCCTCCGATATTCTCGATCTGCACGTGATTGTGAACCCGGTGTATGATCTTGCCTATGATATCAATTCCGATAAGTCATGGTGGAACGAGGCTGCGCCGAACTATTACCCCGCGGGACCGTATAAGAATTCCGCCTACGGTGACCCGTACAACTACGAGCCCGGCAATAGTTTCTCGAGAGGTGACATGGCTTTTTACGACGACTACCTCCTGAAGGAACTCTATGCCGACGTTAATCTTGGTGACCTGGTTTTTCGAGTGGGAAGGCAGACGGTCGGCTGGGGCGAGAGCGACGGTATCCGGATTATGGATTTCGTTAACCCTTTGGACCTGAGCAGAGAGTTCGTGTTGCGTGATCCCTCTTTCGAGGAAACAAGGATACCGCTCTGGATGCTCAAAACCAGTTACTATGCTGATTGGAACCTGGGGAAATTGATTATTCCGGCAGTTGAGCTTCTCGTTATTCCAAATATTGAAACCACCCGATTGGGTATGCGCACCGATGGTGCCGTAAGGGGCCTTACAAATAACGGCGTCTGGGGGTTGCCGCAGCCGATACTGCCGGGATTTATCACCGAAGTTCCGTTTGATTTGCAGGAAAGAGACGACTGGGACGATACCGAAATCGCATTGCGTATTTTTGGAGAACTCGGGGATTGGAGCCTGACGCTGAATGGTTTCTATGGATGGTCGGATGATTTTCTTGGCAAAGCCACCGGTATTGGGGCGTTGGTTAATGTACCCGGGGCCGGTTTGACGGAAGTGGCCAGGCTGTCACCCCAGGACGTTGCGGACACTGGCCTCAATGACGCGACCGTCCATTATCTCGAGGAACATGGGACCGCCGGTACGCCGTTTGAGGGCATCGAGCAACTGAGGGCGTACTTCGACGGGGTTTACGAGCGGCAGAAGATAATCGGCATGACGCTCAACAGACAGGTCGATTTCCTCTCATATCAAAAGGCATCACCGGTTTTCCGGTTCGAAGGCACCTATCAATTCGACAAATCTTTTAACACCGATGGCGATAACTGGGGCGACTTGGCCTGGCTGAAACCGGATGGGATCGTGGAAAAAGATCAGATCAAATATATGCTCGGTCTGGATTGGCCCATTCGCGTCCAATGGCTGAATGCTCGAGAGACTTTTTTCACCTCGATGCAGTTTATTCAATACATAATATTGGATTATGACAAGGAGCTATTCCACGCCCCGTACTATTACGGCGATGTCGATACCACCACGAATATTACCGAACGCGATCCATATGAGATACCGGAAGTGCAAAACTTTTTTACTTTTCTCGTGAGTACCGGCTATGACAACGGTCGGATCAAGCCCTCGGTTCTTTTTGCCCAGGATTTTCAATCGGAAAGTTACTTCGTCCATGCCAAACTTAACTTTCTTTACACCATGCACTGGCGACACGAGATCGGTGCGCATATCTATGGGGGGGATAACGATTTTCACGGCTTTGGTATGTATGACGGTAACGACCAGGTGTATTTCAGGTTATCATATCAGTTTTGATGATTTGGAAAAAATAGAACATATGGATTGGGAGCGGAATGAATTGAGGGAAAATCGTGCAGGGCTTCGGTTCGAATGCATGGCGATAAAAAACGGTTACATACCGGTTGTCGGTGACCGTTTGTGCAATGCGGAAGACAAACGTTTTTGTTCAATCCATAAAGTCCACAGTCCGAAGCAAACGGTGGGAAATACATGAAGAGATTAATAAACATAATTACCAATAAGTTTTTGTGGATTACGATAATCACGTTGGGGTTTTTCTATTGGGCCAACTATTATATTAATATGACCTCTGTCGTAAAACAGGAGGTCGTTGCCCCCAAGTTAAAGATCGCCAGGGATCTATTCGGGATCGATTTTCCGAGCCCGGACTGGGGATGGGTGGTTGGTGAGGACGGACTGATTGTACACACGAAAGACCAGGGACAAAACTGGGTGGTTCAGCAGAACGATGTAATCGCCAACCTTGTATCGGTACATTTTTTTAATACCAAAAAGGGTTTCGCGGTGGGCGCAAGCGGGACCCTGCTTGCGACAGAAGACAGCGGCAATACCTGGGAAAAAAAGAGTACCGAAACCGATGCCTTTCTTAACGATATCTCTTTTCCGACCCATGAGAACGGTTTCGTGGTGGCAGAGAGAGGTCTCATCTTATTTACGGAAGATAGCGGTGTGACGTGGCAACAGAACAATTCATTATTTGAAGATGCGCTGCCGTGGATGGTTCCGGAGTTGAAAAGTATATATTTCGCTTCTCCCGAAAGTGGTTGGATTGTGGGGGAGTTTGGCACGGTCTTAAGCACGGTCGATGGCGGAAAAAGTTGGAATAAAAAGGATTTGGGGACAGACGACACTTTATATGATGTGAATTTTTTTGATCGGGACAACGGTTATATTGTCGGCGTCCAAGGAATTTTATTAGCGACCGAAGACGGTGGCCAAACCTGGCATAAAGACAAGACCTACAAGAGGAATTCAGACCTTTACAAGATTATTTATCGCGATCAAAAAGCGAAGACTCCCGTTTACATCGCAGGCAGGGGTGAATTTATCTTTAAGCCGAACGAAAACGCCCGCTTCAGGTCGGTAATGGTTGAATCTTTCGATATCCGCTATACTTGGATTTATGGTGTGGCGTTTGTTGACACCACCCACGCTTACGCGGTGGGCAAATCAGGACTCATTTTACATATTACCAGAGGCGAGGGAGATGTCTGGGGTGAGTTGGACTATAACTTACGGTTAAATTGATTAGGATGAAACATTGCTATGGAAAAATTGATTAATATTCTATTACGGTATCGCCTCATCGTTATCGGAACGATAATAGCGATTACGCTTATTTTCGTCTACGGTATTGTCACCAACTTGAGCTATGTCGTTCGTTTGAATGAACTGGCGCCTCCCAATCACCCGTATGTGAAACTTGCCAACAAGTTTGTGAAAACATTCGGGGGCGGCAATTCCTTCGTACTGGCGCTCGAAGTCAAGCAGGGGGACATTTTCAACAAGGAGACCCTCGGTAAAATCAGGGCCATCAATGAAGAGCTGTACCATCGGCCCGATGATGTGTGGCGGGCATCACTCGTTTCCATTGCTCAGAGGAAGATAAAGGTGGTCAAGGGGCTTCCGGGCGGTCTCGATGTCAGCGCCTTGATGTGGCCGGACATTCCCGAAGATGAGTTGGCGATCAGCGAGCTTAAAAATAACGTTTTGACGAATGAATTGATAAACGGGGTGTTGGTTTCCGAAGACAGCAAGGCCGCCTTGATATTTGCAGAGCTGAGACCGGAAACCGATTACGGCCTTTTTTTCGATTACCTGCTGGATATGAAGCAAAGAATGGAGGATGAAAACACCCGTATCTACATGGCGGGCCTGCCGGTGCTCTACGGATGGATCTATCAATATATGCCGGCCATGAAGACGATATTTTGGATTACCGTGGTTTTTTGTTTTGCCATTCTCGTTTGCCTTTTCGGGAAACGGCTCCATGGCCTGGTCATTCCCATGCTTATCGGCGCAACCAGCACCATATGGGGCTTTGGTTTCATCGCGATGCTGGGTATCAACCTGAGCCCCCTGATGATCGTATTGCCGTTTCTGATCGGCACCCGGGCATTGAGCCACTCGGTACAGCTGACCCGGCGTTTTTTGGATGAATATTACGAACATGAAAGCCTGGTGACTGCCGCCGACCGCACCATGCACGGTCTGATTCTACCCTCTTTGGCCGCCATTGTCACCGATGCCGCCGGTTTCTTGATTCTAATATTCGTCAAAATACCCGCGATCCAAAAACTTTCCTATATGTGTGCATTCTGGGTGATTGCCATCTTTATTCTGGTTTCAATATTTGGACCGCTTATATCCATTTATCTGCCGGGACCCAGAAAGCTCAGTGAGGGAGGAAAATCATTACGGACGAGCTTTGCCACCAACTTTTTCAATACCCATATCCATCGCCCGCTCGCGACCTGGTTAACGACCAATACGAAATGGTTGATTTTAGGGATCTGGTGTTTGATTTTGATCATTTCCGGAGTGATGAGCACGAAAATGAAGGTGGGCGACGTCTATCCCGGGTCTGCCGTGCTTTGGCCCGATTCGGTTTATAATCAAGATTGTATGTCCATCAACAGGGCATTCAGCGGCGCCGGAACCGATATGCTGAGTATCGTCATCGAGGGGCCGGAGTTCACCATGGAAGAGCCGAAGGTCCTCCGTATGATTAAAAAATTCGAGGAGGAGCTAAAAGCGGAATTGCCTGAAATCGTCGCGGGCGTGCAGTCCCTTGTGCCTGTTTGCGAAAAGCTGAGTATGGAATTGCACGAGGGGGATCCGAAGTGGAAGAAGATCCCCGAGACCATCGAAGGTATCGGCCAGTTGTTTTACATGTATCGCAGCACGGCGGATCCCTTCGATTTTGATCGCTACAGCGATGGAGAATACGAGCACGGCAATATTGTCATCTTTCTGAAAAATCATACCAGCGACACCCTCGACAAGGTTTTGACGTTCTGCAAGAATTTTCGCACCGATAACGCGATAGAGGGTGTGGCCTTTCAACTCGCCGGCGGTACGGGCGGTATACTGGCCGCCATTAACGAGGAGATCGAAACCACGCATAACATCGTTATTCCACTGGCGATTTTAAGCATCCTGGTTTTCGCCTCCATTTCGTTCCATTCCATTGTTGCGGGCATCGTGCTTATTATTCCACTGGTCATTGCGCTATTGGTCTCTTACGCGTTCATGGCTTTTAAGGGAATCGGCATGGATGTCAACACGCTGCCGGTGGCGGGTGTCGGCGTCGGAATAGGAATAGACTACGGAATATATCTTTTAATGAGAATCAAGGAAGATGTCGATAATGGGCAGGATCTGAATCAAGGCATCTATACCGCGCTGTCGACCGCCGGGAACGGGGTCCTGTTCACGGCCTTGACCCTGTGCTTTCCCCTGATGCTCTGGTATTTCATGAGCGCCATACGGTTTCAGGCTGAAATGGGTCTTCTCTTGGCGTTGCTGATGTTTGTGAATGCGCTCGGGGCGATCTATTTGCTGCCCGCCATTGTCGTGGTCCTTAAGCCGAAATTTTTAAAACGGGAAAGTGCACGAAAATTAATTTCAAAAGCCTTTAACACAAAGGAGGAAAACTGATGAAGAAGATGAAGATGGGTTTTGTTGTTATCCTGGTCACATCCTTGATTCCATTCTTTGCCGCTTCGGCCGAAGACCTGCCGGAATGGGTAACCGAATGGCAGGACTTCGCCCGGAGTTCGGGAAACCGGGAGATGGTGGAGTTCGTCGAAAGGTTGAGTGATCCGAAAGCCCTGGAACTCGGCAAGAATTGGGCGGCCTATCAGGGGTTTGATGCTCCCAGCTACGTTAAGGCAAACGATCCGGCTCCGGAGATCAAACCGGGATTGGAGATCACCAGTGAAAATTATCAAGACTACCCCGGCTTAAAAAAGTTGATGCCCCCGGAATTTTACGAAATGTTGGCACCGGGCGCTTTTGCGGGGTTCGGCAAAATGACGATCGTTCCCACCTTCCACTACTATCCGCCCCCGGGCAGGCAGAAGTACACCAAACAATACGAAGGGCAGTGCACCATAGCGGATGAATTCAACCTGGAAAACTGGACGGCCGGCTATCCATTTCCCAAGGTAGACCTGACGGACCCCATGGTTGCGCCGAAATTGATGCACAACCTCGATGTCGGGGCGACCGGAAATGATGACTGGGAGGACGATCCCCTGACGTTTTTCCTCTTCGGAAGGGATAATGAGCTTGAGCGAACCCATGTTTGCAGGCTGATATGGAAATTTTATCAGGGCAGGACCGAAAACGAGCCTATCCATGGCAAAGATGTCAATTACCGGGAAAAGGGAGTTATGATCGTAAAGAGTCCCTATGACATAGCCGGATTCATAGGCCTTAAAACAAGGTTCACGGCACCCGAAAAAATTGATGATTTTGTGACCTATGTTCCATCCATGCGCCGAATAAGGCGACTTTCCGGCAGCAATACCCAGGATCCATTGATCGGTAGCGACTTTAGCTGGGATGACTGGCGCGGTTTTTGGATCAAACTCTCCAATAAGGTTTATGACATCAGGGCCGAATATATCGGCGAAGAGATTCAACTGTTGCCGACCAAGACGTTTCCGATTCAATGGAAAGGATCAAAGGTCGATTTGTACTGGGAAAAAAGACCGTTCTATGTGGTGGATCTTTTCGTCGGGGGCAACTATACCTACGCGCGGCAAAGAATCTGGATCGACAAAGAGCTGTTCCATTTGGGCTATAAAACGATTTTCGATCAAAAAGGACGGCTGTGGAAAAAATATTACCCGGTGCATTTTTGGAGACCGGAAAAAGGCACCTATGACTGGTATTCGAATATCATGATAGACATGCTGAACAAACATTGGTCGGGTATGAATTTTGGTCCCGTCGACCATGACGAGGCCCTTCCCGACAGTCTGTTCAATCTGGGTAGTTTGCTCAGGAGAGCAAAATAGGTCTCGGGGTGGCGGTGGCTTCGCGCCAAACGATGCAAGCCTGGTAAACTCGCTGCAAGTCACCGAACATGCCATCCACACACGAGCGGGCACCCATTATTATCAGATTCAGATACTAATGGATGCCCGCATTCGTGTCACTGCTTACGAAAACATCAAATGTCGGGGCCTGGAATGGTAACACGTGCCGGATGAAACATGGAATCGATTTTGTTGTCCCGGAAATGACGCCGATGACGGACGAATAAACACAGCGGGCATACTCCGGCAACGATGACCTTTTCAAACCCGAAAAAACAGGCACGAGGACAATATGCGCAACAATAATGATGACGATGATAACACGCTTAGTGATATTCGCGTTTTGGACTTAACCGGTGGTGTCGGTGAATATACCGCTAAGTTATATGCCCATATCGGGGCCGATGTTATTCATGTTGAGCCAGTCACCGGTGATCCCTTAAGAAACAAAGGACCGTTTTATAAAGATCTTGTGGATGAAAACGGAGGGATGGAATTTCTTTATTGCAACATCGGCAAGAAGAGCCTGGCCCTTGACCTGTCGGATGGAGAAGGGAAGAAGATATTAAAAAAGCTTTGTAAAACTGCGGATGTACTTATAGAGAGTTTCTCTCCCGGGCATATGGATGACTTGGGCCTCGGCTATGAAACATTGGCTAAAATCAATCCGAAACTGGTTTATGCCGCAATTACCCCGTTTGGGCAGACGGGGCCGTATAGAGATTACCCATTTTCCGATCTTACGTTGATGGCCCTTGGCGGTTTTCTGTTTCTGGCAGGGAACGAAAATGAAAAACCGGTTCGCGCGTGCGGTGAGCAGGCGTTTCAGATGGGCGCGGCATATGCTGCCATGGGCAGCATGATTGCGCTTTATCATGCCCGGCATACCGGCGAGGGACAGTTTATCGACGTATCGATGCAAGCCTGTGTGGCGACGGCGCTGGAAAATGCAATTCAGTGGTACGATCTTCAGGGGGTTAACCGCAGGAATGTCGGCTATGAAGCCGGGCTTGGCGTGTATCGTTGTCAGGACGGATTTGTATGTGTGGTCGCAGCGTTCGGCAGGACACGGGCGATGTGGGAGAATTTTCTCAACTGGATAGAGAGGGATGGTGCCGAAAATCTCGATGAACTGAGAAACGAGAAATGGTTTGAGCCCGAATACAGGAAGACCGATGAGGCGCGCTCCGAATTCAAAAAACGATTCGAGGAATATTCGGCAAAACGCACAAAAGCACACCTGTATGATGAGAGCATGAAGAATCGCTGCGTTGTTTTTCCCGTGAGCGACGGCAAGGATATTTTTGAGAATGCCCAATTTAACTATCGCGATTTCTTTAAGACGATTCATCATCCCGCAATAGATGCGGATGTGTATTTTCCTGCCTATGGATTCGAGATGAGCGGCCTCGACGTAGAGATCAAAACGCCGGCGCCCACCAAAGGCCAGCACTCTTTTGAACTATTGGAGGAGCTTGGGTATACCGAGTCCGACATTGAAGGATTACTGAAAGGAGGTGCCGTGTATGGCGCAAAATGATTTGCCTCTAAAAGATATAACCGTTTGCGATTTTTCGTGGGTTGGCGCGGGCCCGATAGCAACAAACATACTGGGTCAGTTGGGTGCCGACATAATCAAGATTGAATCCAGAAGCAAGCCTGAAGTGTTGAGACACGGCTATCCTTTCAAGGATGGGAAACCGGGAATTGAAAGGAGCGGTTATTTTGCAAACCGCAATCCCAACAAACGCAGCATTTCCTTGAATATGACGATGCCTGAGGCCCGCGATGTCGTTGTTCGGCTGATTAAAAAAAGTGATATCGTAATTAACAATTTCAGAGCCGGGCAGATGGAAAAGTGGAATCTCGGATATGAAGATGTCAAAAAAATAAATAAAGATGTTATTTACGTAACGATGAGTATTCAAGGCGATGATGGTCCTCAAAGTCACTCAGCGGGTTTTGGTGTAACTTTGAATGCTCTGGTCGGGTTTACCTACTTAACCGCCGACCCCGATGGTGAACCTTTTGGCACCGGAACCAGTTATACCGATCACATTGCGGTGCCGAGCCACACCGTTTTTGGTATTATGGCTGCGCTTCTGCACAGGGACAAAACAGGTGAAGGGCAGCGGGTGGAGGTTCCCCAGGCCCAGGCGGCAATTTGTTTAAAACCCCTCGACGTAATGGATTATGCGGTAAATAAGCGAATTCAACAGCCGCTTGGCGTCAGGGATCCAAATGCCGCACCCCATGGTGTATACAAGGTTTCAGGATACAAAAAATGGATCTCGATCGCCGTTTTTTCCGATAACCAGTGGTGTACACTAAAGAAGGCGATGGGGAATCCTGACTGGGCCGAAGAGGATATGTTCGGCACCACACAGGGCAGACTCGATAATCAGGATCTTCTGGACCGTAAAATTGAAGAATGGACAATGATTCAGGATGGCACCGAACTTCAATACCGGTTGATGGGGTCCGGCGTTCCTGCCGGCATGGTACAGGACGCAAGGGCCATGATCGAAGACCCGCAGCTTGCGCAGCATGATTTTTGGGCCTACCTTGACCATAAGGAAGTCGGACTTACTTTGTATAATAGGGTGCCCATGAAATTTTCAAAAACCCCGGCGATGATGAAAACGGCGGCCCCTCTTCTTGGAGAGCACACCCAAGATGTGCTGACGGATTTCCTCGAATATAGTGACGCCGAATTCGAAACCATGAAAGCCAAAAAGATTTTTGATTGAGGGGGCAATAGGAGGGTTATGAAGGATCCTGTGCTGGTTACAAGAATTCAGAGGGCTTCGGGTAACGATGGTCCTGGGATGCGAACGACCGTTTTCCTAAAAGGATGTTTTTTCAAATGTCCTTGGTGTCACAATCCCGAGACCATCAGCCCCGGGTATGATATCTATTATCATCGCGACAAATGCCTGCGTTGTGGAAAGTGCGTGGAGGTTTGTCCCGAAAACGCCATCTCGCCGGTCGGCCCCGATGGTGAATACCCGGTTATGGACAGAGGTAAATGTGTCAAATGTATGGACTGTGTTAAAGCATGTCCGGCCGGTGCACTCGAGCAAGTAGGCATGGCCCTGTCCACCGAGGAGATTATGACCGAAGTGGTTCGTGACAGGCTTTTTTACGAAACTTCAGGCGGCGGGATGACCGTTTCCGGGGGTGAGGCCCTTTACCACCCCGAATTTACCCTCGACCTGCTGAAAAAGGCTAAAGCGTCCGGAATCCACACGTGCCTCGATACCACGGCGAGCATCAGGTGGGAAATACTCGATAGCGTTTTGGACTACGTTGATATCTTGCTCTTTGATATTAAAACGATGGATGGTGCCAAGCTTGAATCGATAACCGGCGTTTCCCTCGGGCTGATAAAAGAAAATGCCGTAAAAATGGCCGGACGAGGCACGAAGATGGCGCTTCGTATACCGATTATACCCGGTTTTAATTTTACACCGGACGATGAGGACGCCTCCGCCGAGTGTTTCAGGCAGATATTGCCATTTGCGCTGGAACTTAAGGAAAGCATAGTAAGCATCGATCTACTTCCGTTCCACAATTTTGCGGAAAAAAAATATGAAAATTTGAACATGCCTTACAATTACAATGGTTTGGCCTCATTGGAAAAAGGAGCGGTCAGGCCTTTTACAGACATTTTTGAAAAGCATGGGTTTGCGGTAACCATTGGAGGGTAATGCAAGCCTCTATTAACCTGAAAACAAGGGGGGTCCACTATGCCATATCGAGTCGCCACAAGTAATGTCAGGATCCAGGACGGGTTCGGCAAACCGAGTACCGCCAGGACGAAAAAGTTAAAGCATACGACCTGGTACAAGCATAGCCGGTCCGGCGAATTTGCGGAAGAAGGGATAAAGATTTGCATGGACAGGGCCCGCATCGCCACCCGGGTTCACAAGGAAACCGAATTGGAACCCGAGGTTATCCGTCATGGTAAAGCCACCAATCGAATCTTATCGGAAGCCACGGTGGTGATTCGTGAAGACGAGATGATTGCCGGATATAATGCCTCTGCACCCCACCGGGTTCCCTGGGCGCCCGAAGCCTCAACGTTTGCTATTTTCGAACTTCAGGATACACCCTATGTCGATGAAAAAGACCAGGAAGAGGTGGAAGAGATCGTTGAATACTGGGCCAAAAACTCCGCTCAGACCCGTTTTGAGAAGTCCTATCCTTTAAGCGAAGAGGCCACGAACATGTACCGGGCGGGTGCGTTTACCGAACCCGGCTCCTGGATATGGGTATATGACAGCCCCAGCCCAAACTATCAGGCCATCCTGGAAGAGGGGTTAAACGGCCGGATAGAGAAGATAGAAAAGAGGATGGCCGAGACCTATGAAGCGCTCGGCGATCTCGGCAAGGGCTATGAGAAAGGGGGCGAGCTGCCGGGTTATGTCGATCAATACCATAACCTTCAGGCCTTCAAGCTCGCTGCCGAGGGCTTGAAGACGTGGGCCATCAGGCATTCCAGGCTGAGCAAGCATATCGCCGAGGATTTCGACGTGACGCCCGAATGGAAAGAAGACCTGTTGGA
>JGI24023J19991_10000783_pt1 | contig 24974 bp, 22 predicted proteins | sample Cruoilmetagenom1_FD_19991 | JGI IMG/M metagenome (IMG submission 19991) | reverse complement strand
GATTATTCGGGTTGATAACGGCCCAGAATATATCAGCGGCAAACTAATGGCGTGGGCTGAACGGATGGGCATCCACATCCAATACATCCAACCCCACTCTCAGGCATGTAAACATGCCCTGCCGTGCAATGGGCAAGTCCCAGCAGAACGCCTACATCGAGCGCTACAACCGCACGGTTCGCCACGAATGGCCCCCCCTCGGTGATTGCCTGCAATCACCTGTCGGCCAACGGGATCAAAACATCTTTGAAACAATTGAGGAGGCACAGGAACAAGCCACAAACTGGCTCTGGAATACAACAATCCCTCTCATGGATTGTGGGCAAACCACTGTCGGGCAGCGGACCGCCCGAATATGGGCATTGGCGGGATCACACCCGCGATGAAACTGAAGCTAGCCGCGTAATTCTATAAGCGGACCCCATTAAAAGGGAGAGACTACCAGGTCGAGTAATCGCAACAAAAGACAGTGTTGCCGGACAAGGATATTCTTCGTCAGAGGTTTCAGAGAATTCGACTTCTGGTTTCGCAGATGCGGTAACTATCCGGAATGGTTTCGACATTAACGGACATAAGCAGCAACAAGACCCCAAAGCATTGCAACACCCGCGCGACCCCAGCTTACCAATGTTCGATTTTTTTACAATTTCGCCCAGCGTTGTAATCTGGTGTTGAAATTTGACACAGTATCTAGACGTGAACCGGCTCATTCCCCCAAGAACTAGCCTTGTGTTGCGGGTTATCCACATAAAAAGCATCAACCAAGCGTTTGATTCTTGCAAAAAATTCCGGATTCAGGCAGTGTGCTTGGTAATTGGGCAAATACAGACCCTTAATCGAGCTAGTGATCAGAGAGGCAGATCACAATGAAAATGAATAGATTCATTTCGGCAGCCCTATTGGGTTTCGCCGTTACAGTAGCGACAGTTCCGACCACAACCGAGGCTGAAACCTTGCGCGTTATGCGTGGGGCGGCGTCATCCGCACTTAAGGTTCCAATGAACCGCGCGGTTGTCGTCGAAAGCGACGTTCCATTTGCGGAACTCTCTATAGCCAATCCCGGAATTGCGGACATTTCAACGCTGTCCGACCGTACTATTTATGTGCTGGGCAAATTGCCCGGACGTACAACACTGACCCTTTTGGGCGGTGATGGTCGGCTTATTACCAACGTCGAGGTCCAAGTGACCCCCGATGTGACCGAATTCAAGGAACGGCTTCGCCAGATCCTTCCGGGTGAAAGCATCGAAGTGCGCACCGCCAATGACGGCATCGTTTTGTCAGGCACCGTTTCAAGCACCGCCAGACTGGATCGCGCGCTTGATCTGGCCCAGCGTTATGCGCCGGATCGCGTTTCCAACCTGATGAGCGTTGGCGGAACCCAGCAAGTGATGCTCAAAGTGCGGTTTGCCGAAATGCAACGCACCGTCAGCAAACAGCTTTCTGCGGGTCTTTTGATCAACGGTATCGGTTCTTCTTTGTCTGGCTCCGTTGGGGCTGGCTCTGGTGCGCTTGTGCCGGGAACCAGCATCGGCTCCTCTGCATCGACCAACTTGAACCTGAACAACCAGGCCATCGGCCAAGCCGCTGTCGGCTTTACCATTGGCTCAACCCAGTTCGGCGTTTTACTGGAAGCACTTGAAAGCAAAGGTGTTATTCGCACCTTGGCCGAACCAAACCTGATAGCACTTTCAGGCCAAGAGGCGAAATTCCTAGCCGGTGGCGAATATCCTGTGCCTGTGGCCCAAGACAACGACTCGATCTCGGTTGAATACAAACCCTTCGGGATTGAACTGGACTTTACGCCACGCGTTGTGGACGGTGACGTTATCAACCTGTCTCTTTCAGCCGCTGTAAGCTCGCTCGATCCTTCAAACGGGTTTAGCCAGAACGGATTTGCCATTGATGCGTTCAAACGCCGCGAAGTTTCAACCACGGTTGAAATGCGTGACGGCGAAAGCTTTGCGATTGCCGGCTTGTTGCAGGATGACTTTACCGACTTGAACAGTCAGGTTCCATGGCTCGGCGATATTCCGATCCTTGGCACACTGTTCCGCAGCACCGAATATATCCGGCAGCAATCCGAGTTGGTTATCATCATCACACCACATCTGGTTACCCCGACCCGCGGCGAAGCCCTTGCTTTGCCAACGGATCGGATCAAAATCCCGACGGAATCCGAATTGTTCCTATTTGGCAAAGTGGCGGGCAAAACCCCGCGCGGTGCCGCCGGCGAAGTTGCCCGGCAGGACTTTAGCGGTTCCTACGGCTATGTGATGGAGTAAGACAATGAATGCTTATCTAAAGAATGCTCTGATTGTCGCCAGCATCGCCACATTGGCCTCTTGCTCGAAAGAAACCAACATTGCGCGCTCGTTCTATGCCGAAGCGGGCAGTGAACTGGACGAAGGTGGCTTTGGCAACTCGACAATGAACAATATGTTGATCCAGTCGGGCCAAAAATCCTATGCGATTGATCTGTCGAACCGCTTTGCGGCCGAAGTTCCCGCAACGGTAAACTTTGCCTTCAACTCCTCGAAACTGGATGCCTCGGCCATTGCGTCGTTGCGCAAACAGGCCAATTGGATCCGTCAATTCCCAGAAGTACGCTTTCGGGTCTATGGGCACACCGATCTGGTCGGCGGCAACGCGTTTAACAAACGTCTCGGCCTGCGCCGCGCCCGTGCTGTTGTTCGGTTCCTGTCCAGCCAAGGTATCAATCGCAGCCGCCTAGAGGCCGTGGCCTCCTTTGGTGAAACACAGCCATTGGTCGTTAGTCAGGGACGTGAACGGCGCAATCGCCGCACCGTCACCGAGGTTTCGGGTTTCGTTCAAAACAACCCAACAGTGTTGAACGGGAAATATGCGCAGATCATTTTCCGCGACTACGTCAAAAGCGCTACTGAAGCATCGACCCTGTCAAATGACGCGACTGGGGCGATCAACTCACAGGGCGGCGACTAACCGCTAAATCTGAACACCGCTAATTTGGGCCGCCGCGCATAGCAGAAATTGCTATCGGGCGGCCCATTTATTTTGTGCCCCTGCCCCGCTGCGATCTTAACCATGAAGACCTGAACAACACGCATCACTGGTTTTTGTGGCCTCCTAGGGTCCCTGCGTTTCCACTTGCGGCACAATACTTTGCAAAAATCTGACAATAATTCCATATGCCGAACAATTACGGCATTTTGGCCCTAATGTTGCCAATATTGTAAGTCAAATTCAATCTTATTGGAGCAATATGTGTCTGACCGAGTCGGGCACATGGGCAAACAGCGGAACGTCTAGGTGCAAATCAAGCGTCTGGTAACAAACAATAAAACCGCAAACGCCCGATATAAAAAGGACGAGAGGCAATGGAGAATAGTGCGATGCTACAGCCAGAAACGGCACCTATAGTAGCCTGCACAGTGTCGCGTGATGTATCTAATTTTGATCTGTTGATCGAGGATATGGAAGCGGAACTGGGTGAAAGTTGGGGTGATTTGACATTTGAAGATGCGAAAGTTTTTCTTTCGCAACCTGATGCCGATTCATTAGAATTTATTGCAATTGCAGTAGATGACCAGGACGAAGAAGATCTGACATTGATCAGCGACCTGATCACCACTGCTGGCTCCAAAGGGATCAACGTCATCTTGATTGCAGAAGAGGTCAGCCCGATCGCTTTGCACCAGTTGTTACGCCTTGGCGCCAATGACTTCATCCCCTACCCCTTGCCCGAAGGCGAGTTGCACACCGCAATCGAGCGTATTCGTTCTCCCGAAGCGCCGATTGAAGCTGACGTGCCCGCCGAAAACAAGCCAACCCTAAAAGCAACGGGCGACCGCAATGGGATCATTTTGCCAGTGCACGCAATTGCTGGCGGCACTGGGGCCTCCACTTTGGCCGTGAACTTGGCTTGGGAACTTGCCACGATTGGAAAGGATCAAGCACCACGCGTTTGTTTGCTTGATTTCAATCTACAATTTGGCTCAATTTCAACCTATCTTGACTTGCCTCGTCGCGAAGTCATCTATGAGCTGCTGTCCGACACAGAAGCCATGGACAGCGACAGCTTCATGCAGGCCCTGTTGGCCTACAACGACAAGCTGCATGTTTTGACAGCCCCGACCGATATGTTGCCATTGGATTTCATCACATCCGAGGACATCAACCGCATCATCGACATTGCCAAGGCGAATTTCGACTATGTTGTCATCGACATGCCATCAACATTGGTCGCTTGGACCGAGGCTGTTCTAACCCAGGCGCATGTCTATTTCGCCACACTGGAACTCGACATGCGGAGCGCCCAAAACGTTCTGCGCATGACCCGCGCCCTAAAGGCCGAGGATCTGCCGTTCCAAAAATTGCGCTTCGTGTTGAACCGTGCGCCCAAATTCACCGACCTAAACGGGAAATCCCGTGTCAAACGCATGGCAGAAAGCCTCGATATTCAAATCGAAGTCCAACTGCCAGACGGTGGCAAACAGGTTGTCCAAGCCGGCGATCACGGATTGCCGATGGCTGAAAGCGCCGCCAAAAGCCCGCTGCGTAAAGAATACGCCAAGCTCGCTTTGTCGTTGCATGAATTAAACCAAGATGTCGAAACCGGCACCTAGCATAGAAAAGGGCATACATCATGTTCTCGCGTTATAAAAAAGCAGACGGCTCAGACAAGCCAGCCAAAGCAGCAGCGCCCGTTGCAGCCGCACCCGCAGAGAAACCGGTTGAAAAACCGGCAAACCTGCGTAAGGCTCCGGTGAAAGTCGAAGACGTCACCTTGGGCGGCAAAGAGGTCAAGCGCAAAGCACGGCTTGCTGAAATTCGCCTGCAATTGCATCAGGAATTGTTGGACAATCTAAATCTGTCGGCCTTGGAAAATGCCTCGGAAAAGGATTTGCGCGGCGAAATCACCTCGATCGCCTCGGAAGCTCTGGAAAAAATGAGCGTCGTTCTGACCCGCGATGAGCGCACCCATCTTTATCAAGAACTGTTTGACGAAGTGACAGGCCTCGGCCCGATTGAGCCGCTGTTGAAAGACGAAACCGTCAACGATATTTTGATCAACGGCCCACAGCAGATTTTTGTCGAGCGTGAAGGCAAGCTGGAACTTTCAACCATCACCTTCAAAGATGAAAAACATCTGTTGCGGATCATCGACAAAATCGTTTCAGCGGTTGGTCGTCGCGTCGATGAATCCAACCCCTACGTGGATGCGCGCCTTGCCGATGGTTCGCGTTTTAACGCTATGGTGCCACCGATTGCGGTGGACGGATCACTGGTTTCCATTCGTAAATTTAAAAAGGACAAACTGGGCATTGATGACCTGGTTTCCTTTGGCGCCTTTTCCGAAGAGATGGCCGCTTACCTTCAAGCCGCCGTTGCCTGTCGTTTGAACGTCATCGTTTCGGGCGGTACGGGTTCTGGTAAAACCACCACCCTGAACGCGCTGTCCTCATTCATCGACAACGCCGAACGCATTCTAACGATCGAGGATACGGCCGAGCTTCAACTCCAACAAACCCACGTTGGCCGGATGGAAAGCCGCCCGCCAAATGTTGAGGGCAAAGGCGAAGTCTCGCCACGCGACTGTATGAAAAACGCGCTGCGTATGCGTCCTGACCGGATCATTGTTGGGGAGACCCGTGGCGAAGAGGTTATCGACATGTTGCAAGCCATGAACACCGGTCACGATGGATCAATGACCACGATCCACGCCAACTCGGCGCGCGATGGTGTGTCACGGATGGAAAACATGATCGCGATGGCGGGCATCGAGATGCCACTGAAAGCCGTGCGTAGCCAGATTTCATCGGCTGTGAACCTGATCGTGCAAGCCTCTCGCTTGCAAGATGGCTCGCGTCGCATGACCTCGATCACCGAAATCACCGGCATGGAGGGCGACGTTATCTCCATGCAGGAAGTTTTCAAATTCCAACGTGTTGGCTTGACCAAGGATAACAAAATCCTCGGCCACTTCACCGCCACAGGCGTACGTTCGCACTATTCCGAACGGTTCCGCATGTGGGGCTATGATTTGCCGCCATCCCTCTTTGAACCCTTTGCTGCGGAGTAAACAAAATGTCCATTAATGGAGAGTTTATCGTCTACGCCCTAATCTTTGTCGCCGTTTTGTTGCTGGTTGAGGGTATCTATTTAACTGTGTTCGGCAAATCAATCAGCCTGAACAGCAAGGTCAACCGTCGGCTGGACATGCTTGAAAAAGGCGCTGGACGTGAACAGGTTTTTGAGCAGCTGCGCAAAGAAATGGCGCTGCACCTGAAATCCAGTTCAATCCCGCTGTATTCCATTCTGGCACGCCGCGCCCAACGGGCCAATATCGCCTTTTCACCGTTTCAGCTGATGTTGTTGATGGCGGTTCTCGGGGTGGTCGCCTTTATCGGCATGACCGTTGGCACCAGCACTTCGCCTCCCGTGCGTGCCGGTATTTCTGTCGGCATGGGCATTGGCTCGGTCTTTATCTGGATCAACAACAAAGCCAAAAAACGCATGGCCTTGATGGAAGAACAACTGCCAGACGCCGTTGAATTGATGGTACGCTCCTTGCGTGTGGGTCACCCGTTCACATCGACTTTGGCGATCGTTGCCAAAGAGATTCCCGATCCGCTTGGAACCGAAATGGGCATGATCGCCGACGAAAGCACCTATGGTCGTGACGTCGGGGAAGCCCTAAAAGACATGGCTGAGCGCATCGAAATGCAAGATCTGCGCTTCCTCGCGGTTGCGGTGACGATCCAGCAAACCTCGGGTGGTAACCTGGCCGAAATTCTACACGGGCTGTCCAAAGTGATCCGTTCGCGCTTTAAACTGTTTCGCCGCGTCAAAGCGATTACAGCCGAGGCGAAATGGTCCGGGTCGTTCCTGTCTGGCTTCCCCCTGTTGGCGCTGATCGGCATCAACATGGCCAAGCCTGACTATTACGACGTGGTGATGGAAACCCCTTACTTCGTTCCAGCTTGTCTGGTTGTGGGGGCCTTCCTTGTCGCCAACGTCATCGTCATGAAAATGCTTGTAAACATCAAAGTGTAAGGGGAGATCGACATGGAATTTCTAAACAGTCTTAACACAACTCTCACCGACACGGTTGGACCATTTGGCCCCTTGTTGGCGGTTGGTATATTGGGCATGTTCCTGATCCTGCTGACCATCCCGATCTTGATGAACAAGAAAGAGGATCCGCTGGACAAACTGCGCAAATCCAATGCAGCGCATAATGCCGGTAAAACCAAATCCGAACTGCGTACAGCCCAGGGCAGCGACAAGTTGGACAAATACGCCAACTTCCTAGAGCCTCAGGACGAGGAAGAATATTCCGCGATCCGCTTGAAACTGTTGCAGGCGGGCTACCCCTCCAAAACGGCGGTGCGGACCTTCCACTTTATGCAGTTCATTCTGGGGGTTGGTTGTTTGGCAGCCGGCACAGTTTACGCCCTGACCTTGGGCGCAACTGATGATCAAACCACCAAATCCATGGCATTGACCATTCTGATCCCTGGCGTGGTTGGCTATTTGGCCCCAAAATACTGGGTGACAAAACGCCAGCAAAAACGCGAAGAAGAAATCATCAACGGTTTTCCAGACGCGCTGGATATGATGCTGGTTTGTGTGGAAGCGGGCCAATCGCTCGACCAATCCATCATTCGGGTTGCCGAAGAAATCCGTGCAGGTTTCCCTGCTTTGGCCGATGAATTCCAAATCGTGTCCAACGAAATGAAGGCCGGTAAAGATCGGATCAGCGTTTTGCGCGATATGTCAGAACGGGTTGGCGTGCCGGATGTGGCCTCATTTGTGACCGTGTTGATCCAGTCGGCCAGCTTTGGTACCTCCGTTGCCGACGCCTTGCGTGTCTTTTCTGCCGAAATGCGGGATAAACGTGTGATGCGGGCCGAAGAGAAGGCTAACAAGTTGCCAACAAAGATGACACTTGCCACAATGATGCTGACATTGCCACCGTTGCTGATCATTCTGATTGGCCCCTCGGTCTACGGTATGTCGGTCATGCTATCAGGTGCGAATTTTTGACGACATGAAAAGAAAATGGGTCGGGTACATACTGGCACTTAGCCTATTAGCCGCCTGCGGAAACGCTGGCGGCCTTGGCCGTTCCAAGGACAGCCCCTATGCGCCATCCGGACAACCCACCCGCGGAAACTCGGTTGACGGGCTGATCGTCGGGCACCGCCTGATGGCGGCTGGCGAATATGAACTGGCGCTCAAGGCCTATTACCGCGCCGCCGGCAAACTGGGCCTAAACGCTGACGTCTACAGCGCGCTTGGCTCAGCCAACCTGAAATTGGGCCGCCTTGGCCAATCCGAAAAACTATTGCGCAAGGCCGTCGACCAAGATTCAAACTTTGCCCCGGCATGGAACAATCTTGGGGTTGTCCTGATGGAACGAGGCAAATCCGGCGAAGCAAAACGCGTTTTCCAGACCGCTTATGCGCTGGATAGTGGCGAAAGTGACTCCATTCGCGACAATTTAAGACTGGCTATCGCAAAAACTGAAAAAATTGACTATGATGACAGTCACGATAATGATAATTTCTCTTTAGTGCGGCGCGGAAGCGGGGAATACCTGCTCCTGTCCACACTCTAAGAAGGTTCGAGCAGCAAAAAGGACGCAAAAATGCGCCACCCTATCCTAATCCCCCTGTGTTTCGCAGGTGTGTTTGCCCTATCTGCGTGCCAAAAGCCCGGAGATAACGAAGTCAATCGCACGATGAAAGATCTCAACGTCATTGACGAAAGCAACATGAGCAACATCATGCTGACCGTTGCTGACCCATCCGAAGCCGTTGCATATTTCAGCAAAGCCAGCAAAGACAACCCCGACCGGATTGATCTGCAGCGTGGTCTGGCCCAATCCCTGATCCGCGCCAAACGCCCGACCGAGGCTGTTACGGCATGGACCAAAGTTTTGACCCACCCCGAAAAAACCGAAGACGATCGGGTTGAACTGGCCGATGCCCTGATCCGTTCAGGCGAATGGAAGAAGGCCAAAACCGAGTTGAACCGCGTGCCCCCGACCCACGAGAGCTATAAACGCTATCGTCTTGAGGCGATGGTTGCCGACAGCAACAAGGATTGGAAAAAGGCCGACAGTTTCTATGAAACGGCGTCAGGCATGACAACAAATCCCGGCAGTGTTTTAAACAACTGGGGTTATTCCAAACTGACCCGCGGCAATTACAAAGACGCCGAGCGCCTGTTTACCGAGGCCCTGACCTATGACAAAGGCCTTTACACCGCCAAAAACAACCTGGTTTTAGCCCGCGGCGCACAGCGTGTTTACACCCTGCCCGTTATTCCTATGACGCAGGTTGAACGCGCTCAATTGCTGCATTCGCTGGCACTGACCGCAATCAAACAGGGCGACGTCACCACCGGCAAAGGCTTGTTGAAAGACGCAATTGATACGCACCCTCAGCATTTCGAAGCCGCGGTGCGTTCGCTTGAAGCGCTAGAAAACAACGTGTCGAACTGATGCAGATGGTCATCACGTCTTGGTCCGCGATGTGGTTCCTGCCTTTTGCCACCCTGATTTCGATCTGGGTGGCATGGAACGACATGAAGTTCATGAAAATCCCAAATGTCGCCGTTCTGGCGCTGTTTGCGGTGTTTGTTGTCATTGGTTTTTTCGTCCTACCGACAGATGAATACCTGTGGCGCTATGCGCATTTGGCCGTGATCTTGGTCATTGGGTTTATCTGCAGCACAATGGGTTTATTAGGGGCAGGTGACGCGAAATTCGCCGCCGCTATGGCGCCTTTTGTGGCTTGGGGCGACGCCGCTAAGATGTTGTATCTATTGGCTGCCGTTGTGTTGGTCGCGCTTATCATCCACCGCATTTTTCAGCGCAGCAAAGCCTTTCGCAAGCTGACCCCTGACTGGAAAAGCTGGGACAACAAAGAGTTCCCAATGGGCTTTGCCCTTGGCGGTGCATTGGTCGCCTACCTCGCGCTTGGTACGGTCTACGGACAATAGAAAAACCGCAAAAATACCGACCAAAGCCCGCCCTGACTCAGGCGGGCTTTTTCATGTCTAACGCATAATATCCAACAGCACATAAAGCCCAGTGCGGCGGATTTCCGTCAGTGAAATATCATCCCGCGCCGCAATAGCCTCAAGCACTTGTTTGCGGATATCCGGTTCAGCAGGGCAAAGTGGAACCAACAAATAATCCGCAGCCTCAATCCCCGGCAAGCCGCCATAATACCACGGCGCGCCACCCTGCAATGGCGCCAAATCCCCAAACAACCAATGGCTGGAAAACGCGTCCGCCACAAACATCTGTTTGTCCTTGGTCAACCCAGTACGTTCCAGATCTTGAGCAATAGCATCAATCCACCCCGGCAAGCCCATCTCTAACTCGCAACGCGGCAAGCCTTCGCCCAATAAACTGGCGGGTTTTTCGCGCATTGCACCTTCGGTCAGATGATGCAAACCGACGTCCAGCATCGCCACCCGTCCTTCAACACGGCTGGTTCGCACAGTCGGAACCATGATATCATGATGGGCCTGCATGCGTGGTAAAACCGGTTCATACCACGCCGCGTTTTGGCGGAAATGGCTAAAAGGGCTCGACGCCAAATTGATCAAGGAGGGCGCAGCCATCACAAGAGCCGCCACCGCAACCATCGTCAACGCCCCGCGCAGATTCCAGCCACGGCTGTTCAACGCACCGACTGCGGGTCGCAGCGCAAACAACAAAACCGCCAACAGCCCCAACCACTGCGCATCATTGCCAAAATTCTGGAACGTCACATAAATGAACCCCGGCACCAAAACCAACAGTGCAACACCGCTGGCCTGATCCTCGGTCTGGCGCATCAACAACACCCCTAGAACGGCCACCAATGTGCCCCCCAAATAGGCCGGTCCCATGATCACCGTTGCCAGGCTTTCGCCCGGCTGTGGTCGCACGTCCGACCCCGCAACTGCCAGCAAATCAGCCAGATAGGCCTGCCAGAATGCAAGCCCCATAAACAGGGTCACAATGCCCATCACAATCAGACCGACCAGCAAGGCCACACCCAGCGCCTTATGGGATTTTCGTACAGCCAACCCGACAATCACTGCAGGCGCAAATCCAACGAAATAAGTCATCTTCAACAACAGCAATGCCACCATGCAAAGCCCAATGATCCCCCCATCGATCATAGGCCGCGCGCGTCCCAAGGTCGGCAGGATTGCCACCGCGATTGCCACAAATGAAATCGCCCAGGCCCAGCGGTTGTAATACATCGAAATTGATATCGTCGGCTCGCTCAACCCGAAGGCCAGCGCCAGAACCAGCACCAAAACCACACCGCCAAACAGGTAGGCAACCAGCCCCTGCATCCGGCTGAACCCGACCCACCAAACAGCGGGCAACAAAACCATACCAAGCGCAATTTGCGCATAAATGATCGCGTGACCAACCCCAGCACCCTGCCCCATAAAGAAAGTGATTGGCACAAAGGCCAACACCCCAATCGGCGTCATGAAATCCAGATGCGGCCATTGCCCCGCGTCCATCCGAAACACGACTTGTAGCAAATGCAGCGTGTCAGCCTCGTGTTTGCCAATCAGCAACGCGCCCTTCAGCACGGCCAATCCGCCCATTACAGCCAGCACAGCGACTAAAAAGCCTAATAATTTTGCAGGATTTACTTTGCTCATCCCTGCCCCCGTTTGCTTTATGTGTTGTTTTGTTAATTTTTTAGCAACATTAGCGATGAAACATAGCAAAAGGTATAGGCAGCCTCGGTTTTTGTTGTCCAATTGACATATCAGCAGTAGAATTGTCGAAAAAATACAATAAGCAGCGCAAAAACAAATACAGGTATAGCCCATGAATATGGAAACGAATGGCGTTCTCGCCCCCCCTGCCCCCAAACGGATGAGCGAGATGAGCCTCTCGACGGTCATGATGCGTGACATCCTGTTGAAAACCATGTTCCGCCAAAACTTGGAAATGGTCACGGAAATCGCGGCCTCGGTCTGCTTGCCAGTCCCTGTGACACAGGAATTGATCGACTTGACCCGCGAGCAAAAAATGCTCGAAGCCACAGGTACACTGCATGCCGGCTCTGGTGGCGAAATGGGGTATCAGCTGACCGATGCCGGTAAATCACGCACGCTGGATGCGCTGTCGCAATCTGAATATTATGGCGCGATGCCGGTGCCTTTGGATGTCTACAAAGAACAGGTCAAACGCCAATCAATCCGCAACATCCAGATCACCCGCGATCAGCTAACCGGCGCGATGGGGCATCTGATCTTGCCCGACGATCTGCTGGACCAGCTGGGCCCTGCGGTTGGATCAGGGCGCTCTATTTTGATGTATGGCCCTCCCGGCAACGGTAAATCCTCTATCTCAAACGGCATCCGCGATGCGCTTGGCGATAAAATATATGTGCCCCGCGCGCTGGAATACGCAGGCCAGGTTATCACGGTTTATGACCCCATCGTGCACAGCGCAGCCGAGGAACAAGTGGATGATCCCAACAGCCTACGCCGCACAGGCAACCGCTATGACACACGGTACGTGCGCTGCGAACGCCCGACCGTCATCACCGGTGGTGAGCTTTCGCTTGAGATGCTCGATCTGGTTTACAATCCAACAGCACGAACCTATCAGGCGCCCCTACAGCTGAAATCGACCGGCGGCGTGTTCATCGTGGATGACCTTGGGCGACAGGCCGAACCCCCGCAGGCGCTGATCAACCGCTGGATCGTACCACTGGAAGAATCCAAAGATATTTTGGCGCTGCAATCGGGTGAAAAATTCACCGTGCCTTTTGACACTTTGGTGATTTTCTCGACCAACTTCCACCCGAATGAAATCTTCGATAAGGCGGCCTTGCGCCGGATCTTCTTCAAAATTAAAATCGACGGCCCCACCCAAGAAGATTTCCTGAAAATTTTCGCCATGATGGCCCGCAAGAAAAAGATGGCTCTCGACGAAGCCACCTTGGTGCATCTACTGAAAAAGAAATATCCAACGATCGACAACGTCTATGCCAATTACCAGCCGATATTCCTACTCGACCAGATGACCTCGATTTGCGATTTTGAAGGCATACCGCACCAAATGAACCCAGACCTGCTAGACCGCGCGTGGGCCAATATGTTCGTCAAAGAAGAAAAGATCGTTCACTGATGTCTGAACGCGTTCATTTAGAGGTGACAGGTAACATTGCCACCGTCACGCTAACCCGTCCCGACAAGCGAAATGCACTGGATCTGGATATGATCAGCGCGATCGTTGCCACTGGTGAAACTCTGATGGAACGGCGCGATATCAGGGCAGTGGTTCTATGCGGCGATGGGCCTGCGTTTTCGGCGGGCCTAGACACCTCGACGTTCCAATTGCTGATCAGCGAAGTCGCCAAAGCAGGCGGCATCATGGCCCGCAGCCATGGGCTCTCGAACCTGTTTCAACGGGCCGCAATGGTCTGGGCTGACCTGCCAATGCCGGTCATCACAGCCGTGCATGGCTATGCCTACGGCGGAGCCTTCCAGATCATGCTCGGGGCCGACATACGCGTCGTCGCACCTGATGCACAGTTCTCGATCATGGAGGGTAAATGGGGATTGGTCCCGGACATGGGTGGCATGGTTTTGATGCGTGGACTGGCCCGCGGAGATGTGATCAAACGGCTGACCTATACGGCCGAAGTTTTTGACGCCACGGCAGCCCTGAACTGGGGATTCGTCACCGAAATTGCCGATGACCCAATGACGCGCGCCCTTGCGTTGGCCGCAGAAATCGCCAACCGCAGCCCGGGTGCTGTGCGCGAGGCCAAGGCCATGATCCGGGCCACGGAATTTCTGCCAGACGATGAGGTCTTATTGGCCGAATCTGCCGCCCAAGACCGCCTGATCGGCAGTCCAAACCAAATTGAATCGCTGATGGCAGGGTTCGAAAAACGCGCGCCAAATTTCAAAGACTAGCAACCGCTCATCAAGCCTTACGGCTTTCCTCGCCTCCCCCGTCACCACCCCGCGAAATATTCCGCGGGGCATGGTGGGGGGCAGGTTAAACCGTCAGCCCTTCAGGTTCGACCAACCCGTTGGCGCGGCTACACGCCGTCACCGTATTGGCCAACAAACAAGCAATCGTCATCGGCCCAACACCACCTGGCACAGGCGTAATCGCCCCCGCAACCTGTGACGCCGCGGCAAAATCCACATCCCCCACCAGCCGCGTTTTCCCTTCGCCGCGCTCGGGCGCATCAATCCGGTTGATGCCCACATCAATCACCGTCGCGCCGTCTTTGATCCAGTCACCCGGCACCATCTCAGCCCGCCCCACAGCGGCCACCACGATATCCGCCCGCTTTACCACATCAGGCAAAGCCTTGGTGCGCGAATGTGCAATCGTCACCGTGCAGCTGTCACCCAACAACAGCGCCGCCATTGGTTTGCCAACGATATTCGAGCGCCCAATCACAACTGCATTCAATCCTGACAAAGACCCGTGATGGTTGCGCAACATCATCAAACAGCCAAGCGGCGTGCAAGGCACCATTGATTTTTGCCCCGTCGCCAGCAACCCGACATTGGAAATGTGAAACCCGTCAACGTCCTTGGCCGGATCAATCGAATTGATCACCAAATCCTCGTTCAGGTGATCTGGCAGTGGCAGTTGCACCAAAATCCCATGCACTGCTGGATCATTGTTCAACTGGGTAATCAACGCCAACAAATCTGCCTCGGAGGTGTCAACATCCAGCTTATGCTCATAAGAGTTCATGCCAACCTCGGTTGTCATCTTTCCTTTGGAGCGCACGTAGACTTGCGAGGCAGGGTCTTCCCCCACCAACACCACAGCCAACCCGGGCTGAATGTCATGATCCGCTTTCAAGCGCGCCACATGCACCGCCACTTTTTCCCGTACCGTTGCCGCGAATGCTTTGCCGTCGATAATACTAGCCGTCATGATGGCCCCCGTTGTTAGATGACTGATGCGCTTGCGCTTGTCTTAGAACAACCCTTCGATTTCGCCAACATCATTCAGCATAATGCCTTCTGCGGCTGGTCGACTGGGCAACCCAGGCATCGTCATGATGTCCCCGCAAACCACAACAATAAATCCTGCCCCCGCCGACAGACGCACTTCACGGACAGGGATGGTGTGCCCAGTTGGTGCGCCACGCAGGTTTGGATCCGTGCTGAACGAATATTGGGTTTTCGCCATACAAACAGGCAGATGGCCATAGCCAGCCTCTTCCCATGCACGCAACTGGTCGCGGATTTTCTTGTCTGCAATCACCTCGGTGGCGCGGTAAATCGACGTCGCCACCCGTTCGATTTTTTCCATCAACGGCAGATCGTCCCGGTAAAGAGTCGCAAATTGCGACACCCCGCTGTCAGCGATTTCCGCCACCCGCTCGGCCAAAGCCGCCGAGCCCTCGCTGCCCAATTCCCAGTGCCTTGACAGGATCGCTTCTGAACCTTGCGTGGCCACATAATCCTGCACCGCTTGAACTTCGGCATCCGTGTCGGTGACGAAATGGTTGATCGCAACCACAACCGGCACCCCGAAGGATTTCATGTTGCCAATGTGCCGCCCAAGGTTCGAGCACCCCTCAACAACCGCAGCAACATTCTCGGGGCCAAGGTCCTTGCGAGCCACGCCGCCGTTCATTTTCATCGCCCGCACCGTGGCCACCAACACAATCACATCTGGTGAAAGACCGGCCTTGCGGCACTTGATGTTCATAAACTTTTCGGCCCCCAGATCGGCACCAAAACCGGCCTCGGTCACCACGTAATCCGACACCCGAAGGGCGGTGTCGGTGGCAATCACCGAGTTGCAACCATGTGCGATATTGGCGAATGGGCCACCATGCACAAAGGCTGGATTATTCTCTAGCGTTTGCACCAGATTGGGTTGCATTGCATCCTTTAGCAACACGGTCATCGCCCCGTCTGCCTGAATATCGCGGCAATAAATTGGTTTACGCTCGCGTGTGTAGGCCACAATGATATCGCCCAGGCGTTTTTGCAAATCTTCCAAATTGTTGGACAGACATAGGATTGCCATCACTTCCGAGGCCACCGTAATATCAAATCCGGTCTGACGCGGGAAACCGTTGGCAACCCCACCCAGCGAGGTCACAGTGTCACGCAGCGCACGGTCATTCATATCCAAAACCCGCTTCCAAACCACGCGGCGCTCGTCAATTTTCAGATCATTGCCCCAGTAAATGTGGTTATCGATCATCGCACTTAGCAGGTTATGGGCCGAGGTGATGGCGTGAAAATCACCGGTGAAATGCAGGTTCATCTCTTCCATTGGCACGACCTGCGCATAGCCACCACCAGCGGCCCCGCCCTTCATACCAAAACACGGACCCAATGAGGCTTCGCGGATACAAATCGTCGCTTGCTTGCCGATCCGGTTCAACCCATCTGCCAAACCAACCGTCGTCGTGGTCTTGCCCTCGCCCGCTGGCGTTGGGTTGATCGCAGTCACAAGGATCAGTTTACCCTTGCGGTTTTTCCGAACGCTCTCGATGTATTCTTGGCTGACCTTGGCCTTGTCGTGGCCATAAGGCAGCAGGTGTTCGCTGGGAATGCCCAGCTTTTCGCCGATCTCCTGGATGGATTTTTTGTTGGCTTCGCGGGCTATTTCGATGTCGGACTTAATGCTCATGTCTGCATATCCTTTGAGAGATCAGGGCAATTGTAATTCGACAACCTTACAAGATGCCCATGTAACCAACGGGGTGAATCCGACATTTTCGACCCCATTATCGTCGCTTTTCTTGGCCTTCAGAGGCCGCGCGCTTGATCCAGATGCGGCCAAGCGGGTTGATCTGGTATATGCAGAGTGATCTCATCGCCCAGCCGCAACAGGCCTTCACGCTCCACCCATCCGGTCACGCCGCGCAATCCCTTGGCTGCCAATTTGAACGCACGGCCCTTGTCTGTCAGGTCCTCATTGATCACAGAGGCTGGCAGGTGGCAGGGGCGATTTTCCATATCCACAGTGATGGCGGTGCCGCTGTCTGTGATCAGGCGAGACGCAGGCGGGATCAAAGTGAAATCAGGGATGCCCTCGATCACTATCGAAGCGCTGAGCCATGCTGGATCAATCGCTTCAATCTCCATGTTGGCAGCTGTCTGCGCCAATTCCTCGGCTGAAACAATGCACATCTGGCGCGTGTTGCGAATGTCGGTGCCACGCGGGTATTGCCCGATCACACGTGAACAGGATGCTCGCGTAAGGCCGGCACGACTCTCGGCAACAAGGCCTGCAAACGTCAGCGCCATCTCGTCCACAGCGACATTGCGCAGGGTAGCATCGCGATCAAGGTTCACACCAAGCCACATAATGCGGCCAACGAATTTGGTGGGCAGAAGAGCAGGCATAGCGATGTCCTTTTTGAAGCGGTTCAAACCATCAACCTAATGAACACTCGTTCAAAAGAAAACAAGACCGAGCCGTCTTTTTGCGACGGATAATGGCCGTTCAATGCGTCTTCATAGGACGCAATGAAACATTCCATCTCCGCCGCGTTCAACTTCTCGGCAAAGGGGCGCATGATGGTTGGTTGGGTGAAGTGGTGCACGGGGTGGCCCGTTTCAACAGGCGCAAGGCGCTGTATGTAATCAGTTCCCCATACACTGACCTCGCCCAAGGGCGCGAGCATCTGCGCATAACCTTGCGCTGGGGCAACAGGCGCATGCCCGTCATTGGAATCAAACCTGTCTGCAAACATTGCCTGCGCCACTTCACGCAACACCGATGCGACGGCGCTCCATATTGACGTGGCATTTGCACAGCCAAAATACCACCCGCAACCAACGTCCGCGCAAGCCGCGTGAACAGGGCGGCATGAACAGGCAACCAATTGCATAAGGCGTTGGAAAAGATCAACGCAGGCTGGGTTTGGGGTGCCCAAAAATTCGCGTCCGCCTCAACCGTCACACCATAGGTCCCCGTCCCGGCAGCCCTTTCCAGCATCGCAGGCGAGCCATCAACCCCGTCCAATGCCCGCCCTGCAAACCGCTGTGCCAAAGCTGGCCCAACCGCCCCGTTTCCGCAGCCCAGATCGACGACATCGCCCTTGGGCAGCGCCCCAACCTGCGCCAGTAAATCCATCGCAGGGCGCAAACAAAAACCCCGAAACTTGGCATAAGTTTCGGGGTTTCAAACTTGCTTCTTGTCAGGTTCTAGGATGGTTCTGGCTCCAAACCATCATCCTTTGGCTTGCGCTTGACCTTCACCTTTGGCTTCGGCTTGGTCTTTGGAATGGCCGTGACACTGGGCGCATTGCCCTTGTCAGTGCCGTCATCCTCATCATCCTCGACTTGCGGTGGCTCGCCCCTCATGACGCGCTTGATTTCGTCCCCTGTCAGGGTTTCGTATTCCAGCAATCCCTGCGCCAGACGCTCAAACTCGACCTTGTTCTTTTTGATGATTGCCATCGCATTCTCATAGCCATCGTCGATGAACTTCTTCACTTCTTCCTCGATGGTTTCCTTGGTGGTCGCCGACACGGAAAAACCCATCGTATTACCCGAATACCCCTCATGGGCCTCGGAATAATCAATGTTGCCAACCTTGTCGGACATCCCCCACCGCATCACCATCGCGCGGGCCAAACCACTGGCCTGCTGAATGTCGCCCGCTGGGCCACTGGACACGCTTTCGGCACCATATTGGAAAATCTCGGCCGCTTTACCCGCCATTGTCATGGTGATTTTCTCAAGCGCTTCATCGCGGAACATTGAAACGCGGTCCATTTCAGGCAGGGACACAACCATGCCCAAGGCCCCGCCACGCGGAATAATGGTCGCTTTGTAAACGGGATCGGTCTTGGTTAGCTTCAGCCCAACAATCGCATGGCCGGCTTCATGATAAGCAGTTTTTTCTTTTTGCTCATCCGTCAGCACCATAGAGCGGCGCTCTGCCCCCATCATCACCTTGTCTTTGGCTTGCTCGAAATCTTCCATCGTCACGAAACGACGTCCGATACGTGCCGCCATCAATGCAGCCTCATTGACCAAATTGGCCAAGTCAGCGCCCGAAAACCCAGGCGTACCGCGCGCAATGATGCGCAGATCAACGTCAGGGCCCAGTGGCGTTTTGCGCGCATGCACCTGCAAAATCTTGTCGCGGCCTTTGATATCAGGGTTTGGAACTTGAACTTGACGGTCAAACCGGCCCGGACGCAGCAAGGCCGGATCCAAAACATCAGCGCGGTTGGTTGCGGCCAGAATGATCACGCCTTCATTGGCGTCAAAGCCATCCATCTCAACCAGCAATTGGTTCAACGTCTGTTCACGCTCATCATTGCCACCGCCATAGCCAGCACCACGCGAGCGGCCCACAGCATCAATTTCGTCAATGAACACAATACAAGGCGCATTCTTTTTCGCCTGCTCGAACATATCGCGCACACGGCTGGCCCCAACGCCTACAAACATTTCCACAAAATCCGAACCAGAGATGGTAAAAAATGGCACACCCGCCTCGCCCGCAACGGAACGTGCCAGCAGTGTTTTACCGGTACCAGGTGGGCCAATCAGCAACGCACCTTTGGGGATCTTGCCGCCAAGGCGTGAATATTTCTGTGGGTTGCGCAGGAATTCAACGATTTCTTCCAGCTCTTCTTTGGCCTCGTCAATGCCTGCAACATCATCAAACGTCACGCGACCTTGTTTCTCGGTTAGCATCTTGGCTTTGGATTTGCCAAAGCCCATTGCGCCACCTTTGCCACCACCTTGCATGCGGTTCATCATAAAGAACCAAAAACCGATCAGCAAAAGCACAGGCAACAGCATCCCGACAAGGGACAAAAAGCCGGATTGTTCCTGAGGCTTGGCCGTCACGGCCACACCGTTGTCGATTAGCAATTGGGTAACATCAGCGTCATCAGGACGAACCGTGGCATAATCATTGCCATCAGTGCTGTGGAACTTGACGTTCTCACCATCCAGCGTCACGGATTCGACTTTGCCGTCAGTCACGGCCTGCACAAATTCCGAATAGCCCAAAGCACGGGACTGCAAAGCGCTCTCGCCATTGCTGAATAGATTAAACAAAGCGAGGATCAGCATAAACAGCACGACCCAGAAAGCCAGATTTCTAGCGTTGCCCACAGGCATTCTCCTTAAACCGGTTAGAGGCGACAAGATTCTGTCTCGACACCCACCTGACTAAAATAGGGATTAGGCAGATTTGTTCAATGCGATATCACGCAAGAAATGAAATGATCCACCCCAAATAGCGCATTAGTGCTCCATCCATTGGCCAATCCCGCCAAAGGTGCGGCAATAAGCGTCCGATTTCGCCACACCGCGGGGGTCGCCAATAGGCTGCTGCGCGGCAAACCCGTGTCGCGCCAATCTGGACAATCCGCTAATCCCGCCTCTCCCAAGGCGCGAATTTCCAATCCCTCAGCATGTGGTCCAGTGAATTTCCAGCGTTTGTCCCAGATCACATCGCTCGGACAAACGATGTTTTTCACGGCTTGATGTTCGCGGGTGATGCGGATTTCAGTTTTATTCGGCGTAATCATGCAACCCTGTAATGTCGAATTTTTGCCTGAACCAATGGCAGTTTCAACATCCGCCAATGCCGTTTTGCGCGGGCGATATTCGGTGCGCGAAACCCAGCACAAAGCATATGACAACAATCTGGTTCTGATTTCGGTTGGCAAAAAAAGAAGTTTCCGACGCTCAAGAAAAACGTCCCCACAATCAACAGTGACAATCTCACGAGCCGCAGCTTGGCATTGAAACTCCAAGGCTTGTCGCGCCAGTTGCAAATCTTGCGCGGTGCCAGCCAGCCGCTCAACATCAATCCCCAAGGGGGCCAAAGCCTTCAGGATTTTGCGCGCCTTCACCCGTTCAAACCGCTCGTCCTCATTTGTGGGATCATCAATCCATTTGATGTCATGACGCAAAAGATAGTCGCGCAATTGTTCACGGTACAACTGTAGCGCCGGGCGCACCCATATGATGCCATCGGCTTGCCGTTGCATCTGCATTCCCGACAACCCGTCTACGCCTGATCCCCGTGCCAACCGCATCAGGAATGTTTCGGCCTGATCATCCGCCGTGTGGCCAAGCGCAATAGTATCAATGCCATGCTCCTGCGCCCAATCTGTCATCAAACGGTACCGCGCCCGCCGCGCCTGATCTTGCAAATTGCCTTTGCCGTCCCAACCTGTCCACCGCAATGCACTGTGGGCAATCCCCAGCCCATTGCAAAATGCCGCAACCCCCTTGGCCTCCTCTGCTGCCGCCTCGCGCAAACCATGGTCAACTGTGACCGCCCGCACCGCCACGCTGTGTTTACCTGCCCAACGGTGCAACAAATGCAGCAATGCCATCGAATCTCCACCACCGGAAACCGCAACGCCAAGCGCCTTTGGTTTATCAAACACAAAGGCGCTACCGATTAGGTGGAGGAATGGGTCGTCGTTAAGGCTCAATTGCAGCCCAGATTGCGCATAGATGATTGCGCCTCAAGCACCATATCCGAATTCGGGTAGCGGATCGCGACTTCGCTTAATGTCACGCAGGCTTCGTTTTGCTGGCCAAGCCCGCCCAATGACGTGCCCAGTTTATACAGCGCCTCAGGCGCACGCGCACCATCAGGCGTACCAGAAAAGCTGTCCAAATAGGCCCGTGCGGCGCTGGACATTTCGCCTAGGTTCTCAAAGGCTTGACCACGCATGAAATGGGCATCCGCATTCATTGGCCCGCCAGGATAGGTCGCGGTGAAGGCCGCAAACTGATCTGCGGCGCTGCGAAAGTCACCGGACGCGAGCGCCGCCTGCGCCCGCTCAAAATCGCGGCGTTCACCAACGGCCAATTCGGCGGTGTCCAGCGTGCTGGGGGGGGATGTGGCGGGCGTGTTGATCACGCTGCCACCGCCCAACGTACTGGTTTCGCCCAAACTGCCAACGTCGCCGCCTTCCAACTCAACCAGTCGGAACTCCAAATCACCAATCCGGTTGGTTCCATCGGCAACGACGCGGTTTATGCGGTTTTCCAATTGCTCGGACTTCGCCGTCAGTTTTTGCAATGCCGCCTCAATCGCATCAATGCGTTCAAGCGGCGTGTTGCCGCCGACGTTGGTGCCCGGTGTGCCTGTGGTGGACAGCTCGCGCTTTAGACGCTGCACTTCGACAAACAGGACCGACAGTTCTTGGCGGATGTCGGCCAGCGTTTGATCATCGGCCTGAGCAACAACAGGGGCCGTCCAGCTTACAGACAACCCAATAATAAGCGCGAGTATCCTTGTCATTTATTCGTCCTTCGTTAAACGCCAGCGCCTGCTGAAATCACGGTCACAGCGCGGCGGTTCTTGGCATAACAAGACTCGGCCGAACAAATTTCAAGCGGGCGCTCTTTGCCATATGTTAACGTGCGCAAACGGCTAGCGGCAATCCCTTGCGAGATCAGGAATTCGGAAACCGCGTTAGAACGGCGCGCACCCAAAGCAAGGTTGTGTTCACGTGTGCCTTGTTCATCGGCATGGCCTTCGATAATCGCGGCATATTCTGGATTGGCTTGCAGCCACCCAGCTTGAGCCGTCAAAGTTGCCCGCCCTGCGTCCGTCAACGTATGTGTATCCACAGCAAACAACACGCGATCCCCAATGGTTTGGCTAAAATAGGCGGGCGAATTCGGGTTAGAGGCCGGATCCACCGGCGTTACGGTCCCTGTTCCAGTTCCAGCACCTGCACCTGAGCCGTTTCCAGCCAGATTACCAGGGTTGGTACAGGCCCCTAGGCCCAATGCTGCAACAACGAAGATCGCTTTGTATGTATGTGTCATGTGTATACCTGTTTTTGTTTTTATTGGCTCGATTGCCTTGTTCATATCATTTTACGCCCCGTTTGGGAACGCGCTTCATTTTGTCCATCTGGTTTGGGCCAAAACAGTTCCACTATTCCGGAATAGTAGTTCTATTTTTTACACCCGAACCCGCCTATTTCAACAACGGCGACCACGCCGGATCGGACGCGCCCCCATCCGTGGTGACACGGCGCAAATTACGCCCGCTAATGTCAATAGAATAAAGCCCAACCTCGCCGCCTGCACCCGCACTTTCGCGCATAAACATAATCACACGACCATTCGGAGACCAGCTTGGGCCCTCATCCAAAAAGGAGGAGGTCAACAACTGCTCGTCCGACCCGTCAACCCGCATCACCCCGATGTGAAAACGTCCACCACTTTGTTTGGTGAATGCCACCAAATCGCCACGCGGCGACCAAACCGGTGTGCCATAGCGGCCCGTGCCAAAGCTGATACGCCGTGCTTCGCCACCATTTGCAGACATAATATACAGCTGCTGATTGCCCGATCGGTCACTTTCGAACACGATCTGTTTGCCATCAGGCGAAAAGCTGGGCGCTGTCTCGATCGAGGGCTCGGATGTTAGGCGGACAGGCGCGCCGCTGCCAATGTCCATCCGGTAAATGTCGGTGTTGCCACCTGACGACAGCGAATATACAACCGTCTGCCCATTGGGTGAAAACCGCGGTGCGAATGACATAGTACCTGGCTGATCTGCCAAGGCACGCCGCCCGACCGAAGCCACATCCAAAACGTAAATCTTCGGAAAACCACTCTCATAAGACGTATAAAGCACCCGATCACCTGTTGGTGAAAACCGCGGTGCCAATACCAGCGACCGACTATCGGTCAAAAACTGCACATTGGCCCCGTCATAATCCATGATCGCCAGACGTTTCTTGCGCTCATTCTTAGGCCCCGTTTCCGAAACAAACACCACACGACTGTCAAAATACGCACCCTCACCCGTGATCCGGCTATAGGCCGCATCCGCCACCTTATGCGCCATGCGCCGCCAACTGGTTGTGGTGCCGCCAAATTGCAGCCCATCCCCCAGCGCCGCGCCCGAGAACACATCGAATAGACGGAATTTGACAGTGACGTTGTTGCCGTTCATATTGACCGCCCCAACAATCAGCGCCTGCGCATTGATCGCTTTCCAGTCGGCATATTGCACTGGGCTGTTGAAATTCGTCACTGTCGAGATGTACGCGTCTTTTGATATTTCGCGGAACAATCCAGTGCCTGTTAAATCCTCGGCAACCACGCGGGCGATTTGGTTGGCAAACGCGCTGGCCTCGGCATTTTCCGCCACGAAAGTCGGCACCGCAAAGGGCATAGGCTCGATATTGGGATCATCCAATTCAAGGTTCAATTCAGCCAAAGCCGCCATTGGCAGGCTCATCAAAACGACTGCAGCCGCCAAAAGAAAGGCCGTAATTCGGGACAAGATCATCTAAGACTCCTATTGCTAGGGTTAAAGGTAATGTTAATAATTTTCCACTGCTCGTATTTTTCAATCGGCAATTTATAGCCAGTCGCACCACAACGAATAATCGCCCGGCGCGCCGCTTCATAGGCTTGTTTGGCAGAGGCTTCACTGCCCCCCTCAAACCCCGTCATCCGGATCGAGCCCACATTTGGTTTGCCGGTTTGCGCCATTTCGAACCGCACAACGACCTTGGTTTGCAAGGCCGCGGTGGACAAGGCCCCAACATTCCAGCACCGCCGCACATCGACCAAAAACGCGTCCTTTTCGCCCCCAGTCATCGGCGGACCAGCCGGCGCAGTGGGTTGCGCAGCAGCTGTATCTTGCTGCGCCTCAGCCAAAGCCTCGGCAATCGCATCGCGTGTGCTGTCCGTGGTGGCCGCGGCTGTTTCAACTGACGGCGTGGGGCGCTGTGGTCGAACCGCCGGGCGCGACGATCTGGTCGGAGCCGAACTGGGTGGCTCATCCGCTTCGGTTACAATTGCGTCGGTGGCTTCTTCCGGCGCCGTGGCTTCTTCTACTTCGCTTGGCGTCGATGTCTCTGTGTCCGGCGCCGCAACCTCCTGCACCTCTTCTGCCACCGCTGTATCAGGCGGCGGGGCCTCGACAGGTGTCGGGGCTACACGAGGGGCCGGGCGGGGCGAGGACGTTGTGGCAGGGGGGG
>JGI24023J19991_10000781_pt1 | contig 25012 bp, 20 predicted proteins | sample Cruoilmetagenom1_FD_19991 | JGI IMG/M metagenome (IMG submission 19991) | reverse complement strand
TTTTTAAAAGACAGATCTACCCCTAGCACGTAATACTTATCTGCATTACATGCAATACACTTCCCTAATTGTTAAAGAACGACACCCATCAGCTTGGATAGATGTTTCTTCGAGGCAATAAAAAACCCCGTAAAGCTAATGCCCTACGGGGTTTTTCTGGTCCCCGCGGAAGGCATCTTTATCAGCCTTCCGCGAAATATTTCGTGCGAAAAGCTACGTCATACCGAGATCACTCGCATATGATTTAAACTGTTCATTGGCTATGGATATACAGCGCCCTTTACACACAGTCATCCTGCCCAGTCGTTGCTGAACAGATGGGTACACGCCGCCTGCCCAGATATGACCTGGCTGACTGGGTGAACGTTTAACTGTGTGTTGAATAACTTGCATTTGTATCTCCAATAATTGGCGAGAAGTATAATTACTAATTTCAAGAATGCAAGATATTTTTTCAAGTTTCTTGTATTATTAGATAAAGCTAATATTTCAGGGGATAAACGGATGTCGGATAAAAAAAAACCAATCGCGGTACAAATAGGACAGCGTATTAAGCAAGCAAGAAAAATGGCCGGATTCGATACCGCTGCCCAACTACTCATAGAAACCCCTGATTGGGGCACGGGCAGATTAGGAAACTATGAAGCAGGCATATCCCTGCCCTCACCCGACGACATACAAACCATTGCAAAAATAACCGGCTCATCACCCTGCTGGATCATGTTTGGGCTTGGTCCTATACGTTCAACCGGTCGTGACATCCAGGCTATACGACATCAGAACTTCGCGACTATCTTCGAAAATTGTCAAAGCAAAAAGGGCGCCATTACAAGATTCCTGAAAGACATTGGCTTGTCACGCAAAAAAGTCGATGAATATATCAATAATCCCTTCCTGACTATCCCTGATCGAATAGCACGAAAGTGTGAGAAATTTTCCAGTCGACCCGTTGGATGGCTTGATGAACAACATATAGAGACTGACCCAGTATGTTCAGCCTTTCCTGAGGATATGAGACGGGTAATGGAAATCTTTTCTAATTTAACGGGTGAGAAAAAAGCTATGTTCTTGAAGATTGCTGATACTTTTACATAAACCTGCTTATCGCTTTATGATTTTTCTACCACGATGTATTTTTGTTTTTCCAAACCGCTGATTAATTTCATCACTGAGCATGTCCAGTTTGTCCTGTTTAATATCCTGCCCAAACAAGTCGCCTTGTAATGGTTCATTGTTCGAAAAACCGGAAACACTAACACCCAATAACCTTATTGCTGTTGTATCCGTTCGCAAGACATCCAGGATCAGTTCTTTAACGGTCATCCATAATTGCCTGGTGTGATATGTACTTTCCGCCAAGGTTTTAGATCGCGTAATCGTCCTGAAATCATGGAAACGAATTTTTATACTGACTGTTTTACCTTTTACACCTTTATTGCGTAAGCGGACTGCCACCTGTTCAGACAATTGGGAAAGCATGGCCAGTAGAACATCTTTATCCTGTATATCACTGGCAAAAGTTGTTTCAGATGAGATCGATTTTGCTTTTGCATCCGAAATAACCTCACGTTTGTCCAAGCCGTTAGCCAAACGGAATATATGTTCCCCTTGCTTACCAAAATGCCGGACTAACCATTCCGCCTTTTTACTGCGCACATCATATATCGTGTTAATTCCTGCCTGATGTAGTTTCTGTTCTGTTTTTTTACCGACACCCCAGAGGCGTTTAATCGGCAAAGGATCGAGAAAGTCTTGTACTGCATCGGCCTGAACCACGACAAAACCATCGGGCTTATTGATATCAGAGGCAATTTTTGCAACAAATTTACTAGGTGCAACACCAGCAGAAACAATCAGCTGGCATTCATTCTTGATATCTGATTTTATTTGTTTTGCAATCTCGGCAGCCATGCCAAACAACTTTTCACTTGCCGTCACATCGAGAAAGGCTTCATCCAGTGACAAAGGTTCTATTTCAGGTGTATAACGATAAAATATCTCATGAATCTGTTGCGATACACTGGCATACAGGTCCATGTTAACCGGCAAACAAACCAGTCCAGGGCATAATCGTAATGCCTTGGCCATTGGCATTGCACTGAATACACCAAATTGCCGGGCTTCATAACTTGCGGCCGCTACCACACCTCGATCGCTGGCAGTACCGCCGACAACAACCGGCAGGCCTGCCAACTCAGGATGCTCACGCAGTTCAACCGAAGCAAAAAACGCGTCCATATCAAGATGAATAATCATATGGCAGAGTATAAATTATAAATGCAACGTTATTGCATATTTATTCTAGTGGACGTCTTATTTATCCCTGTATTTATTTTAATAACTGCTGGAATATCTTACTGATAGCTAATAATAAGGCCGTTGCGGAATTTACTGCTGTATATAATATAATATTGTTATCAGACCAGAATGGTATTGTCTTAAAAATTAAGTGCTTTTTCGGGCAGGCTGCATACCATCACGTAGATCAATATGCGGCATGACGTCGTCCATGTCTCTCAGTTTTTACTCTCGTGCTTTACCAGTGACCGGGTATCCAGACCCAACCAATTCGACGATACTCCCAGTGCCCTGACTTCCAGTAGGCATTAAGGAAGGGTTTTTTGACGTAGTGACCGGCCGCCCAGGACCAGTTACCCTCTTTCCCCCTCCAGGTACCCGCTATCCATGAATGGTCCTGTGAAGGTGGAAAACTTCGAAACTCCCGGTTATTAATGGGGGGTCTTTCCTTGACAGCTAAAACATACTGCCCTTTATTCCATACCCATTTATCATTTGCCCAATTCCAGTACCCATTGATCCAGGCATGATTATCAGACGGCGGGTTGGCAGATTTTGTTTCGTATTTTGGTGGTGGTGCATATTCAAACGATCTATTCATGCTATTGTTATGAGTCTTCTCAGACCATGCACATAATGGAGAAATTGTCATAATAATGAACGTTATGTGAAATAACTTTTTACTGATCATGAAATCCCCCTTTTAGCCATCCACTACATCATAGGCGTCTTATTATCGGACACATAGCAATGTGCACCTACTGATCAGGTGTGCAATGCCGTTAATGCACTTGCGGATATATGTAGCATTTTCCAGGCATGGGGATCATGATCCATATCAATATTTATTGTAAAGACTAAATGCACCTGTTACATCAAAGAAAAATTCAAATCACGGCTTTCAAAGACCACCACCATCGCTTAGTCCCGCCAGGATAAGCCCTTGATTTTATTATTTCTAAGATGAGTGCCTCATCAAATGTAACAAGGTGATCGAACGCGCTTCGAGTGGATAGGTCTGGCCGGTATTAAATGTGCGACGATCTGCACGTACGCCATCAGCGAAACACGTATCGATCGCAACGCCCCAGCGTGCAATACCAGCCTGCTGGGGCATACGAAACGGGACCGTCTGAGTGTGGGCATTCAACAGTAATAAAAAGGTATCGCCGCGGATGGCCTTGCCATGTTCATCCTGTTCCTCAATCGCATCGCCATGCAGCAACAGGCCCAGGCAACGCGCGTAGTAGGTATCCCACTCCTGATCAGTCATCTCATGTCCATCCGGGTGCAGCCAGGAAATATCCTTAACATTGGCTCCCTTAATGCGCCGACCCTGGAAAAAATGGCGCCGGTTAAAAACCGGGTGCTGTTTACGCAATGCAATTATTTTACAGACAAACTCCTGTAACTCTTCTTCATACCGATCGATATTCCAGTTAACCCAGCTAATCTCGTTATCCTGACAATAGGCATTATTGTTACCGTTCTGTGTACGTCCCATCTCATCGCCCGCCAGTAGCATGGGGACACCTTGAGAAAATAGTAGCGTGGTAAGAAAATTTCGCTTTTGCTGGGCGCGAGCATGCATGAGATGCAGGTTCTTGCCCGCAGGACCTTCAACACCCATATTCCAGCTCAGATTATTATTTTCCCCATCACGATTATCTTCCAGGTTCTGACTGTTGTGCTTGTCGTTGTAGCTCACCAGATCCTGTAGCGTAAAGCCGTCATGACAGGTGACAAAATTGATACTGGCATAAGGGCGGCGACCGCTTTGGGCATACAAGTCACTGGAACCGGTGATACGATACGCCAGTTCACCAATCACACTGCCTTCACCCTTCCAATAGGCACGCAAGGAATCACGGTAGCGACTGTTCCATTCCGTCCATCCTATTGGAAAATTACCGACCTGGTAACCGCCCTCTCCCAGGTCCCAAGGCTCGGCGATCAACTTGACCTGTGACAACACCGGGTCCTGATGGATGATATCGAGAAAGGCACTATAGCGATCTACAGCATGCTCTTCACGCGCCAGGGTCGTCGCCAGATCAAAGCGGAAACCATCAACGTGCATTTCCTCAACCCAGTAGCGCAAACTGTCCATGATCAATTGCAGGACTCGGGGATGCATCATATTGAGTGTATTACCACACCCCGTATAGTCCATATAGTAACGCTGGTTGTCACCGACCAGACGGTAATAGGCGGTATTATCGATCCCACGAAAACACAGCGTCGGTCCAAGGTGATTGCCTTCCGCAGTATGATTATAGACCACATCAAGGATGACCTCGATACCATTGGAATGCAGGCGCTTGACCATGGTCTTGAATTCATTGACCTCGCCTGAAGACGAATAGGCTGTATGCGGAGCGAAATAGCCGATGCTGTTATAGCCCCAGTAATTGCTCAAACCTTTTTTTACCAGATGATCATCGCTGATAAAGGTATGCACCGGCATCAACTCCACCGCGGTCACCCCGAGTCGCTTGAGATAGTCAATAACCGGCTCGGTCGCCAGACCGGCATAAGTACCACGGTAATGCGGCGGCACATCGGGATGCTGTGCCGTGAAGCCCTTGACGTGTAGTTCGTAGATAATGGTGTTGTGCCAGGGAGTGGCTAAAGGATGGTCATCACCCCAGGTGAAACTGGTATCGATAACACGCGATTTCGGCACACCGTGAAGGCTGTCACGCGGATCCACCAACAGGTCCAGACTAGGATCACCGATGGTGTAACCGAAAAGCGCATTGTTCCAACGCACCGAACCGGTGATATCCTTCGCATAAGGGTCCAACAACAGCTTATTGGGATTAAAGCGATGACCATTTTCGGGGTCATACGGTCCATGCACGCGATACCCATACAGCTGACCCGGGCGCACTTCAGGCAGGTAACAATGCCACACCTGATCAGTCTGCCAACGCATTGGGATACGTACAATTTCACGCCGACCACGCGCGTCGATCAGGCAGAGTTCTACCTTTTCTGCATGTTCGGAAAACAATGCGAAATTGACGCCTTCACCATCCCAGGTCGCACCCAGCGGATAAGGATTTCCAGGCCAGACCGCTGTCGATGCGCCGTTCATTCGACTATTTTAACTGTAGAACAATGCCTGCCAGTGGTGGCAGTGTCAGATTAATTGAACAGGACTGGTTCATCCATGGCAAGGCTTCGGTGTAAATTGCATGACTAGCATTACCCACATTACTGCCTGCATAAAATGCCGAATCGGAGTTGAATATCTCAATATACTCACCTGCCTGCGGCACACCTAAACGGTAATTTTCACGCGGCACCGGCGTCAGGTTGATCACGACAATGACAAAAGTGTCATCCGCACGACGCACAAAACTCAGGACTGAATTGTCAGTATCATTGCAGTCAATCCAATCGAAACCTCGCCAGTCGAACTCATAGCGATGCAGTGCAGGTAATGTACGATACAAATGGTTGAGATCCTTAACCAGTCGCTGCACACCCTGATGTAGCGGGTATTCGAGCACGTACCAGTCGAGCACCTGGGCACTGTCCCATTCCTGCCCCTGGGCAAACTCGGTGCCCATGAACAAGAGTTTCTTGCCAGGATGACAGAACTGATAGGTATATAACGCGCGCAGATTGGCAAATCGCTGCCATTCATCGCCGGGCATTTTGTGCAGCATCGATTGCTTGCCGTGCACAACCTCATCATGCGAAAACGGCAACATGAAGTTTTCGGTAAAGGCGTACAACATGCTGAAGGTCAGTTTTTCCTGATGGTAGCGGCGGTGTAACGGGTCCTCTTCCATATACGTCAGCGTGTCGTTCATCCACCCCATATTCCATTTAATATCAAAACCGAGACCACCGCTCCAGACGGGACGGCTGACCTGTGGCCAGGATGTTGATTCCTCTGCAATCATCAGGGCACCACTGTGTTCGTCATGAACGACAATATTAAGCTCGCGAATAAAATCCAGTGCTTCAAGGTTTTCGCGTCCACCATATTCGTTAGGTATCCACTCGCCTTCATCACGCGAGTAGTCAAGGTAAAGCATAGACGCGACGGCATCGACCCGCAAGCCATCGATGTGCATCTCTTCAATCCAGTAGAGCGCACTCGATAACAGGAAGTTTTTCACTTCATTGCGGCCAAAGTTAAAAATCAGTGTCGACCAATCGAGGTGCTCGCCACGACGTGGGTCCTCATGCTCGTACAGTGGTGTGCCATCAAAACGCGCCAGACCATGGGCGTCCTTGGGGAAGTGCGCCGGCACCCAGTCGAGCAACACACCGATACCCTGCTGATGACAATAATCAATAAAAAAGCGGAAGTCGTCCGGACTCCCGTGACGACTGGTCGGNGCGAAATANCCGGTCGTCTGATAGCCCCATGAAGGATCATAAGGATGCTCGGTGACAGGCATCAGTTCAATATGCGTGAAACCCATATCTTTAACATAGCTGACCAGTTTATCGGCCATGTCCCGGTAAGTCAGAAACTCGCCTTCAGACCCGCGTTGCCAGGAACCCAGGTGAACTTCATAAACAGACATCGGCAGATGCTGCCAGTCGTTTGATCGCCGTTGTTCTATCCACGCCTGGTCCTGCCAAACATAACGGCTCGGTTCAGTCACACGGGACGCGGTACGCGGTCGCAGCTCAAAGGACTGCGCGAAAGGATCGGCCTTGAGAACAATTTCGCCGCTGTTACGATTACGTATCTCATACTTATATAGTATGTTCGTCGGCAAATCAGGAATAAACAATTCCCAAACACCGCTACCACCACGCGCCCGCATTGGGTGACGACGACCATCCCATTGATTAAAATCAGACACTACACTGACACGTTCGGCGTTGGGCGCCCACACGGCGAACAATATACCCACAATACCATCGACCTCATGCGGGTGCGCACCGAGAAAACGATAGGCGTGGCGATGCCTGCCCTCGCCGTACAGATGCAGATCAAAATCCGATAACTGCGGTGGAAAACTGTACGGATCATGGGCCATATGCTCACGATGACTGCCATCACGCCATATTAACCGGTAGTGCTCCGGCAACGTCCCCGGCATGCCGTGCCATTCAAACAGGTCGGTATCGTTAACACGCTGCAATTGAAGATTGCCCTCAGCAACGGTCACTTCATGCGCGTCCGGCAAATAGACGCGTACCAGTTCCTCCCCATTTCCCTGGTGTCGGCCGAGTACATTGAATGGGTCATGGTGTCGGGCCTGTGTAATTCGTTCCAATTCTGATTGAAGGGATAGATTATTCATGACGAGTTCTTCACAATGATTAAATTTAATGGGGTAGATACCTGCCAATATTTAGCCTAAGTAAAATCGGCCTGGACTGTCGCCGACAGCCCCCATTACATTCAGGGTAGACTCCGGACTTAGGGGTTGCAACTCTTTCCCCGGTCAATGGGTAGCCATCACTGCTCAACTGTATATCTGCTCCCGGCGGGCCCGCAATCTGCGCGCTATTCTATTTCAACGTAGCATCGAAACCACTCGGTGTATAGAAAAAATTAATGACATTTTTGTAAAAAATCCAGTATGTTTCATAATTCTAACTGATCATTCACTGGCAATAAGCACTGTCTTGCTAACTAAACAGAGTAACATGTGAATAGGTAGTATCCGATACACTCCATTAATAAGTTTTAGTGACAAACCTGCTGCAGCAAAAAATATCACAACACAACGGTTTGTATGACTTATATTATTCAGGCAGCAACATTCATACCATAAATCGTTAGACTATCATTGCACCAGCGAATACCGGCGTGTCAACATACTTCATGATGCAATCGAGCCATGATAGCTACACCAGTCTAGTGCTTATATCGACGTTAGCGTGACCCATTAGTGCAACTGCGAAGAGTTTGGAATCATGCAAGCAGGTTTTTTACCCATATCATTCAGAGTAAGAAGCAATAGCGTCGTTGTTACTCTACTGATGAATTATCAGAACGGTGGCGCCCAGTAATGGGTACACAAGTAAATTCAACAAGCCTTATGTACAATAGTTATTTCCTACGACTCAGCTTGACCATATAATCGCTAAATACGAACAAGACCACCACCTGCAATCTACCAAGATTGCTCGGACATTAATGCGGCGGCAGATATCCCGCATCAAGTAACCCGGCTCCAGATATAGCAGTGAGCCTCAATATCACCTCCCACACTCATAAGATACCCTCCATAAAATTGGCAAGCAAACTTTAGTATCCTCTGATCAATTCATAAATTAATCAGAGGATCCTTAACTTAAACCATGTAAGGGCCCCGACCCCTGCTGCTCAATTGCTTAAACTTGAACTAGAGTTTATTGACCTACATCAATTACAATTTACAAAATACGATCCATAATTTGTTTATGTACAAGCCTGAGGGTAGTAAGGTATAGACGTTATGGTTAATTATAGTCCTGGCTGTTTTGGGCATTATGATTTTGATCACATTGTCAATTTTGCAAAAAAACGTTTTATTGATAATGACAGCACCATCAATTTGCTACAGCAGGCCCGATCAGAAACTGAGCGGGAAGAAGTTGCTTTAGTCTGCTTACTGGATGTTGAAGATGAGATCGTACTTGATGTTCAACTGGATTGCCGTTATGCCGATGACTGCAAGGTAACAAACTGTCGCGATAAACTCAGAAAACTCATTGAGGCCGAGCTAATACTAAAACACCACTTCTTCCAACAGCCATCGGTATAATGCCATACACAAACTGCCATTCATACAGCATTACCACTTACTAATAGGCAGCCATAATAATATCGCCTTATCAAAATACGTTATTAATTTTATTATTTTATAAGATAGATACCCTGGTAAGCTTCAAGTGGTTTTCTTTTATGTCTGTTCACGCTATCAATAAAGCCAACTGAGAGATTGAAGTTAGTCTTTCTTGAAATCACTTTTTACGGCCCTCACGATATTAACGTCCGCAATAGCAAAGAAGCTTATGATTTTTTCAACAATAATTCGTTAATCAATCTGTCCACAGGAGAAAAATCATCCGTTAACAAAGGCAGCTCCTCTACTGGCGTGCCACTGGAAAGAATCACCGCTGTCACATTAAGCCAGCTTCTTGATGAACCTTTTGTCGCTTTAACTTGCTGTTGTTGCCGGAGGTTGTCACCTGCAATAATAACGTATGTCTGACGTTCAGGTTTATCAGGTAATTTTTCAAGATAGATCTGCACGTTATTAAATGGTTTTTTCAAGGTACGATACATACTTTTAAGCAACCTGGCATCAGGGTAAGCATCCACAATATTCATCATATAGATGCCATTACTTCTTAAACGACTTTTTATTAAATCCATATATTCCACTGTGACCAGATGATAGGGTACGGTAATATCATGAAACACGTCGCCAACAATCACATCGTAACTTTCACCTGGCTTACTCGCCAATGCCACGCGCGCGTCTTGATGTTGAATATTGACACCCTCTTTTTTAAACCAGAGTTGCTTTTCTGCAACGTCAGTCACAGCTGCATCCAACTCCGCGACATCAACAACAGCGTCTGGCCATAGTAAACGTATTGCACGTGGTTGCGTATACGCACCTCCACCCGCAAAAAAATAACGTAACTTATCGCGTTGACCAGAAAAATGTTGACTCACCAACTCATCCATCAGGTGAGCATAAGACGAAATAAATACATCAGGTGACTCGCGATAATTAATGCTGTGTAATAAATGGTCCAACACCATTCCCTTTGCCGACCCATATGCCACTTCATCCGATAAGTCAACAACACGGATACAGTAGTACTGACTTTCCTTATCGCAAGGATTAAGAAAACCGCCACGCCAATAGGTCAAACCACTGGCAACAAGAGTCGCAATGACCAGGTAGACCTTGATCAACACTCTTCCATTCCACAAATAAGGTACCGCCAAAATAAACAGGATAATCGCATTCGAGACCAACACAATGCGGGTGCCAAAATACTGAATCAACCAAAACCCGGCGATAAAGGTACCAAATATACTCCCCAGTGCCGCCATCGCCTCCATCTTGCCCACGATATGCCCCGTGCGCGTGTCCATCGATAATGCCAGCGTCATTAACAATGGCATAACAATCCCCATCAAAAATGCCGGCACAAAAAACAGACTCCCCACTAACAGCACTGAGGCACTTAATAAATCATGACTCGCGGACAATATAAGCGGTGCAACCCAGGTTAACAGCAACAGCACAGACAATGTCGTTATGCCCGACAAGACCAGGACAATACCTACCTCCGTATTGTCTGCACCACGATCAGCCCATACACCACCTAACCAATTGCCTAACGATAAGCCAGCTAGAACAACGCCGATAATGGACGTCCAGGTATAAAGTGACACACCCAGATAAGGTGCAATAAGACGGGCAGCAGCAATTTCCAGCACCATAACCAGGCCCGACGACAGGAATATCGTAAAAGCGAACCAACGGATACGACCTTGACTTGATGTCATACCAAGCCCCTATGACAAATGATGTTATCGAGTGTATTCCCGATATTATTAGATAAGCAAGGAATATTTTCCTGATCTGTATGACTCGTGAAATAGTGCACAAACCATAAGCATTGCCAGAGCGGATCATGTTTACTTATTGGTTAGGATCCTGAACCCGTCGCTAAATCCCGTAAGTTATTAAACTGTTTTCCTCGCATACAAAATAAGCTTGTGTACTCTTCTTCAATTTTATTTCTCGTTTCCCGGAGCACCTACTTTAGCGACTCAATAATGACGCCTGGCCTGTCCATTGGTGAATTTATTAAATTTTATCATAAGGTTTCAATTACTTGGCCTTCCCGTATCTCTTCATATGGTCATACGGATATTTAATCTAACCCGAATGGTACTTACTTAAGGCGATTAAGTCTTTTTTCTGTCATTGTGAGGCCAAAGTGCCATTCTTTGGAAAGATCAATAAACGGTAACGAAGTAATCCCTGTGAAGCGGAGTATATAAGCTAGAAATTACCACGCTATCGACCATCGTTTATTCTTTAATGAACGGTCTGTTAGACCGCTTAATAAAAAGCTATAGGGAACGGCCCTTTGGACCGCTTTATACTGTTATAAGGAACGGCCCTTTGCTTCGTAATGACGAAATAGGGCTATTTTATTGCTTAAGTAAGTGCCATTCTAATCTAACCCCACTTATTCATTACAGCATGTGATGCTATACTGATTGCGACTGCATGCTCACGATCCATTGGGCACTGTGCACATTATATTGGACAACACGAGTGGCGACGCATCGTATGACACTATTATTTCGTACACCTATCACCATGGCCTTACTAATATTGCTATGCATAAGCTCATGGACTAGCCTGGCGGCGGACAAAAAACTGCTCAAGTACCAAGACCCGCAAATGCACATGCAGATCTTTGTTCGTACCCCTGAGCAACTCAACGCTTTTTACCTGGGACGACATTTCAGTCAGACAGCCATAGACCGAATTCTTGCGACCTGTTTTATTACACCCATTATCAAGAACAAAACCTATGATCAACTATGGCTGGAATTGGATAACTGGCAATTCAGCACGGAGGACGGACCTGTCCAACGCATCAAACGGGATTATTGGAAAAAACAGTGGCAAGAAGTTGGCCTGCANCCGGCACATCAGGCGACGTTTGGCTGGACCTTAATGCCTGANAGCAGNGACCTGCGTGTTGACGAGGGTGTTGGCGGCAGCGTGGTGATCCCCATGCAAACAAAACCCTTTACTTTGACGGCTCATTTTAAAACCGGAAAGGACAAGACTGGCAAGCCCAAAACTATCGTATTCAAGGAGGTATCATGTATACAAAACAAGTAATAAAACCCTTACTTGTCGGCATACTCCTGTTGTTACTTCCACTTAGTGGTTTTGCCAGAGACAAGCTGCCTAAAGGGATCATTCAACTGGACGGCAAAAGCGCGCCTGCTTTGGTTTTGAAGGACCTGGAAGGCACCACCACCTATAACATCAAAAACGCGAAAGGCCATTGGGTATTTGTACATTTTTGGGCCAGCTGGTGTGGCCCCTGTCGACGCGAAATGCCAACCATTCAGGCGATTTATCCTAAATTCAAACCGTCCGCGCTTGAGATCGTGCTGGTCAATACTGCCGAGTCAGAAGATGTGGTCTTTACCTTTATGGGTGATGTCGCCCCGGAACTGAATCCGCTTTTGGATCTTGATGGTGCAGTCACGGAACGTTGGCAGCCACGTGGACTACCGGCTACTTTCTTTGTGGACCCCAACGGCAAACTGAGGTATCTGGCATTAGGCGGACGCCCCTGGGATAAACCCGAATATCTGGATTTCCTGCAACAATTGATCAAAGAGTAAGANATCGCTAGCGTATGCAAACACGATTACATAGCGTTCTGGTTTTACTCACGCTCTTGAGCGCTTGCACACCCGCAGTAAAAGTTAAGCACGATATCAACCTGATCGAGCTCACCATTCAGCAGGCACAACAGGCCATTAAAACCCGTCAGATCACGTGTGAAGAACTGACGCACCGCTATTTGCAGCGCATCAAGGTCTATGACCAGCCAGGCAAACTCAATGCGATTATTTACCTGAACCCGAATGCATTACATAGAGCACAACAATTGGACATACGGTTTCGTACCACGGGCGCCATGCAAACATTACATTGCATTCCCGTCATATTGAAAGACAATTTCGATACGGCCGACATGCCAACTGAGGCCGGCTCCATTGCATTGAAAGGTTCAATCCCACCCGATGATGGCTTCATGGTACGACGCCTGCGAGAAGCAGGCGCCATAATTCTTGCAAAATCCAATATGGGCGAATGGGCCTTCAGCCCCTATGAAACAATCAGCTCCACTCACGGCGAAACACGTAACGCCTATGATTTAAGCCGTGTACCGGCAGGATCCAGCGGTGGTACTGCGTCGGCGATCGCGGCAAACTTCGCCATTGTCGGCATGGGAACCGATACCGGCAATTCCATTCGCGGTCCCGCCGCCCATCTGGCCCTGGTGGGCATACGCTCCACCATCGGCCTAACCAGTCGCGACGGCATTGTGCCATTACTCTTGAACCGGGATGTCGCAGGACCGCTCATGCGCACGGTCAACGATACTGCAACCGTGTTTACCATCATCGCCGGCTATGATGCCAATGATCCGATAACCTCGCATCTAAAGGGAAAAAAGAACATTGATTACAGCCAGAATCTGGATACAAACGGCTTGCACGGTGCGCGCCTGGGTGTACTCAGACAACTGTACGATACCGATAACGCGGATTTCGATGTCATCGACCTGATGGACCAAGCGCTCAAGGACCTGCGTAAGGCCGGTGCAACCATTATTGACCCGTTCGAGGTGGAGCGTTTTGAGGAATTGAGTAAGGCGACCGGTTTTTGCAGTCGATTCCGTTTCGACCTTGAGCAGTACCTGCGCACCCTGGGTGATGCAGCCCCGATAAAAACCCTGGACGAGGTCTTCACCCGTAAACAATACCTCGAACAAAGCCACAAGGCCATGCAATGGGCCATGAACGAAGACCGCGACCCATTCTCACAAACACCCCCCTGTATCGATGTGCAAGGCGATCCACGCCGTAGACAGCTTCTGGATGCTATTCTAGCTGCTATGGATAAACACCAGATCGACGCGATTATTTATCCCAGCTGGAGCAACCCTGCACGGCGCTTGGGCGATGCGGACAGCCCCCATGGTAATAACAGTGAGGTGATTGCACCACACACCGGGCAACCCGCCATCACCGTACCCATGGGATTGACGACAGACCATTTACCGACAGGGCTGCAGTTTTTATCCCGACCCTATGATGAACACAAATTATTTCAGTATGCCTATGCCTATGAGCAGGCAACAAAACATCGCAGACCTCCTCCGGGATTTGGACGATTAAAACTGAACTCCGTAGTGGCACGACCCATAGAGTAGTCCTGTGGGTTGGACTGGAAATGCGAATAAGTGAGGTTTGATCAAAATGGTGCTCACTTAAAGCGATTAAGCCTTTTTTCAGTTCACTGCGAGGCACAAACAATCCCTGTAAAACGGAGTATATAAGCCAGAGATTGCCACACTATCGACCACTGTTTTCTTTATAGTGAACTGCCCGTGGACCACTTATCAATAACCAAAGGAACGGCCTTTTAGCTTGCATTGCGATCAGCGAAAAGTCGTCATCGCGAGGTAGGGTTTTATACCGCGGCGATCTGTTAAGTCTGGTATCCCGCCAATGAATACATTGAGCTGAATATGTCTGTTAACAAATTGCTTCACATCTGTTCGCAATGACAAAATTGGACTATTTTTTTGCTTAAGTCAACACCATTTGTCCCTGACCTGAATGGCACTTACTTAAGGCTGTTTATGCATTTTTCGGTCGTTGCGAGGCCAAAGTGCCATTCTTTGCAAAGATCTATAAACGGTAACGAAGCAATCTCTGTGTAACGGAGTGCAAGGGTATAAAATTGCCGCGCTGTCGATCACCGTTTACTCTTCAATGAACGGCTCTTTCGCTCGCAATGACGAATTTTAATCATTTTTTGCTTAAGCTTAAGTAAGTGCCATTCGCCCCTACCCCTTTCCACAACTTTCTAAATATTTGTTCTAAACCACCGTATAGGTTAAGTTGTATACATTTAAGACTAAGCTTCGATTATTTGGCATGGCCCGACCCAAAACAACATTACCACCCCCGATTCATAGCTGGCGCGATGCACTGCTTGTCTATACACAGCCTCGCGTGATAGCGATGTTATTCCTTGGCTTTTCGGCTGGCCTGCCGTTTCTGCTGGTGTTCTCCACCTTGTCTGCCTGGCTGACCGAGTCCGGAATCAATCGCGCTACCATTGGCTTCTTTAGCTGGATTGGCATTACCTATTCCATCAAAGTGATATGGGCGCCAGTGATCGACCGCTTGCCATTCCCCATGCTAACAAAACGGCTCGGCAAACGCCGTGGCTGGATGCTGGCCGCACAGGCAGGAATGGCCTGTGGCCTACTCGGCATGGCACTAACTGACCCGCGCGCAGACTTGATCCTGCTCGCACTATTCGGCTTATTAGTCGCATTCAGTTCTGCCACTCTAGACGTAGCACTGGATGCGTTTCGCATTGAGTCTATTGACACAGAATACCAGGGTGCCATGGCCGCCACCTATATACTCGGCTACCGTCTTGCCTTACTGGTCGCCGGGGCGGGCGCGTTTTATATCGCCGAATATTCGGGTTGGTCGTGGAGTTATATGGTCATGGCCATGCTGACCAGTGTTGGCATGGTAACGGTATTATTAGTCGCTGAACCTGAGCATAAAGTTTCCAAGGCCACGCTTGAACAGGAAGCACACACAGCCGCAATTATCAACCGCACCGGCCACCTGCCTTCACGCCTGCAACAACTACAGGTATGGTTCAGCAGTGCTGTAATCAGTCCGTTTGTTGATTTTTTCACGCGCTATGGAAAACTGGCCTTTATTATCTTGTTATTTATAGGCATCTACCGTGTCTCTGATATCACTATGGGAGTGATGGCCAACCCCTTCTATCTTGATCTCGGCTTTAGCAAGCCCGACATCGCCAACATTGCCAAGGTGTTCGGGTTTTTCATGTCGATCGCTGGTGCCGCTGCCGGCGGCATCTTTGTCGTGCGTTTCGGCATTCATCGACCGTTGATCCTCGGTGCAATACTCGTCGCCGTAACCAATTTATTATTCACCTACATGGCGACACTGGGCCCGGACAAGGTTTGGTTGGCCATCGTCATCAGTGCGGATAATTTTTCCGGCGGCCTGGCTGGTGCTGCCTTTATTGCCTATTTATCCAGCCTCACCAATGCGGCCTATACCGCCACCCAGTATGCCCTGTTTAGTTCACTTATGACCTTACCGGCAAAAGTCCTCGGTGGGTTTTCCGGCGTGATCGTAGAAGCATATGGGTATGAATGGTTCTTTAGTTACGCCGCTTTGCTTGGCGTACCCGCGATACTCGTTGCAATCTACCTGACCTTTAGCGCCGCAGCACGACGACAGATGCAGTAGTGACACTCTGTTAATCTACCAGTGAATTGGCGCACTGGTTTTAATCTTGTTTAAACTACCTTTTTCGTAATTAAAAAGGGCAGTTTAAGATAGAATATTGGTTATTTTTTAGGGTCGCATTATTTTATTTCAGCTACAGACTGTGTGGCCCGACCTAATATTCATATAACAAGAATCAAAAAGGCAAAAAAGGGTCTGTGACAAATGAAAACTATCGCGTATTGTCACCTACCCCTTTAATTCAGGGCTATCCCATTACTACAGGATTGACCCCATATACACAGCCAGTCGACACCATTACTAAGCCAGTGAAATAACATTTATCACGGCTTTTATATTTCAATAGAGTCAGAGCTCAGTTATTTATATTAATTATTCACCCCAGAACTTCCACCATTTTTTACTTTTTTCTCTTGTCTCCTGCCCTTGCTCAGAACCTTTACCCAACTCTTTCTGCTCTTGCTCCATCTTCATCTCTCTTTGCTTTTCAAGCCCTTTTAATTTTTCACCTTCATCCTGTTTTCCCATTTTCATCTTTTCTGTAGACTTGCCATGCTCCGCGTGTTTGTCTTTTTGCTTTTCAAAGCCTTTTAATTTTTCACCTTCACCCTTTTTTCTCTCCCTGTCCATTTTATCTGTTGATTTGCCATGTTCTTCATCCATGTAGTCTTTTGCCTTCATTTTTGCCTTGTCAGCCCTCTCTTTGCCGGAATCAGGTTTTCCTTTTCCAGCCCATTCAGGTTTTTCTGCCAAAACAGGTACAGCAACCATAGCCATTAACAGGAACGTAAGAATTTTAATTTTCATAGTATCTACCCTCATATATTTATTTGGTTAACATTCAGGACATCATAATTATGTGCGCCGTCAGATTTTTAATTCTTTTGCACGTTAGCGCAATTTTTTGTGGATTATTTTAATCAGCCTTAAATACAGACAATATCGAATTAACACTCATCATTTTGCGTAGCCACACCTACATGGTCAAGTAAAACATTGTTAAAACAAACTAATGAGAAAAAGAGGTCGGTAACTAAACGTAATCATTAAATATTTAGGGTTAGAGTAGAATGGACACTGACTTAAGATTAAAATACATTCCAGGACAGCGGATTCGCGTCATTGCGAGGGCAAAGTGCCATTCTTTGGAAAGATCAATAAACGGCAACGAAACAATCTCTCCATAACGGAATATCACAGCCGAGGATTGCCACGCTACCACTCGCAATGACAAACTTTTCTCTTTTTCATTGTAAAACAGGTAACATTTGGGTCAGAGTAAAAACTCAAGTCTATATAGAATTTTAATTGATAGTTTTTGCTCTAGCTCAAAATATAAAGCCAAAGCCAATAGCTTGACCCAGGCCCTTCTTACTCCANGCTATTTATATATTAATTCAGNCATTTTTTTCAACACTNCAGCAGANAAGTGTAAATATTCTAAGCCCCCTCAGAGATAACCACATCTTTTTTAACAGAAGCATTTATCATAGTAGGTGTTGACAGTAGAATACCGCGCCTGCCTGATTCTAGCAGTATCTCCTCAATGAGCATGTATCTCGTTTTAAGCAGTTTCTTAATATCTTTTGTATAAAAAAAGACGGTATATTCCACTGCGTAATCGCCTGCATTTGTTGTGTTCACTTCTATACCATGCGCATTTTCTACGGATTTATTTCCATTTTTTATCAAATTATTAAAGGCAGTACAAAACATATCTTTAACTTCATTAATAGAATCACTATAGCTCACATTGAAACAAATACGCTCCCGCAACCCTTTTGCAGAAGCAAATTTTGATAAGTTATTAATGGTAAGGTTACGTAATTTTTCATTTCTTATCATAAGCCGGTGGTTGTTAACAAGATTGAGCAATTCAGTATGAAACAATCGCACCTTATATATAATAGCAAGATCGATATCTTTTCTATTTTCAATTTCTATCACATCGCCTGACTCAACTACATTTGAGTTAAGCAAAATAAGACCAGAGAACAAGTCCGGCGCCCAAACATTTTGGGTAAGCGCGAGAATAACACCTAGAACACCAATGATGCCCCCGGCTTCCAGCCAACTATCAAACCCAAGTATTCTTATAATAGCGATCATTAAAACCAGAACTAATAAACTATTGGCAACAATACTGATTATTCTTGAGTGGTAGGTCTCAATGACAACCTTTTTATCATCAATTATTTTTGATTTACCAAAGCGATCATGAATATATAATGTTAATACATGAATAAATAGATAACTGAGATACAGTATCAAGATAATGGCCAGAATTTTGAAGCCCAGCCCTTTTTCACTGACTGGCAATGCAAGATGGTAATAACTAAAAGCAACTATAATGACTAGATTGAAGGCCCTGAATATCTGCACTCTTTTGTTTAGCTTCTGCTCATCTTTCGAATCATGGTAAATAGCACTCATGATCTTACTTGCGCTCAACATCAGTGTTATATTGACAATAATAACCAAGATATCTATTGCGTCAAAACGAAGAAAAAATTCACTGATATCACTTAACATTTAAAAATCCCTTAAATACTCTAACGGCACTGATAGCGCATAATTTATTTTAATTTCCATTGCTTTTAGTCAAACATTATTTTTAAACAGCTTATCATGACACCCACTTTAAACCTTTAATTTATCTAAATCATGTGATGGTGGTCCATGTAATTCAATAAAAAATTAAGTACGATAACAATCAAATCCATGATTATCTTCAGTCATCAATTTAATCAGTTTAGGATGAACAAAGAGCTTCTCTTTTCCTGCTTTCATTTCTTTTAAAACCCCAATGTCACCTAGTTGTTTTAAATAAGTGGAGGCTGTCTGTCTTTTGGCTATATCATTCTCAACCAAATTTCCAATTCGGCAGTAGGGTTGTTCAAAAATAATTTTGACTAACTCATGGCTATATATTTTGGGTAAGCTTGTTTTAATAAATGCTGATGTATGTTCAATAAGCTGCCTGACTGCCTCTATCTTTTGGGTTGTCCAGTTAGCGGTTTCTTCCACTCCTTTGAGTATATATATTACCCACTCTTCCCATGCTCCCTCTTTTGTTACTGCTGTAAGAAGGCGATAGTAATCCTGTTTATTTTGCACGATAAATCGACTGAGGTATAAAATTGGCAAGGTCAATAAACCGACTTCAATTAAATACAAAATATTTAACACGCGCCCTGTCCGCCCGTTACCATCAGTAAATGGATGAATGGTTTCAAATTGATAGTGCGATACAGCCATCTTGATCAGGGGATCTATCTCGTCATCTTGATGTAAAAACCTTTCCCAATTTGAAAGCAGATCCCGCAATATGTCCTCACCTTCTGGTGGTGTATATATCACTTTATTTGAATGCTGATTTGTTAACGTCGTTCCAGGTACTTTACGCACATCCATCTGCATGCCTTTTATTGTGCTGCAAATTTCAGATGCTGTATTGGTACATAAAGATTTGGTTTCTAGTTCCTGGTATCCAGTATTCAACGCTGTTCTGTATCGCAGCGCTTCTTTTGTCATTGGATCGGCCAGGCTACCTTCTGATGCGTATTGAAATAGCTTATCTGTCGTGGTGACAATATTTTCTATTTCAGAGCTGTCTTTCGCTTCCAGCAATAGCAACAAATTGATTAATAAGCCCTGGTTCGGCAGTAATTGCCCTGCCTGTTTTAACTCAGCCAATGCTGCTCGCGCAGGAATGCACGCTCTTAATATAGCAACCGAATTCAAATTCACCTCTGGGGGGAGCAGCGGTAAGTCATTGTATGGTTTATCAGGGCGCCATATCATGCTTATATTTTCTTATTTTATCGACATGTTATAAGGATATGTCGATTCCATCGACATGTAAAGTCCATATGTCGAGATTTATTAATATTTTCGACATGACATGATTTCATATTGATAGTGTAAACACTAGCGGCCTACTCAGCGATTAATAAGATAACCGGGTCGGACCAAGCCTACCTATTGATAATAGTAAGTTTTCATTAATAAAACACGGCACTTTAATCCCTTAAACCACCCTTTTAGACTATAAAATGGGCGTGATAAGCCATATCATATTCTTTCATGGGGCGTATGACCTCACCCTTAAAGTCATCATTTTAATGTCAAAAAGGTGCCTCTAAGCAGGAATATTGGCTTATTTTGAGTCTTTTTGTAAAGGCCTTCAGCTGCTTAGCTTGGTCCGACCCTTCTTCCCTCTTTCTTATTGTTTCAAGAGTTTGAAATATATACCGATACAATTATCAATCAGTATTAAATATTTAAAAATACACATATGAACAGAATCAGAATCAGTCGCGACAATTTCAAGATAGATGATATCGAACTCATCCACGGTGAATTAACTATCGGACGAGAAAGCGATAATAATTTACATTTTGACCATCCCAATATTAGCGGGCACCATGCAAAAATTATCACCGTATTTGATGCCTCCCATGTTGAAGACCTGGGCAGCACCAATGGCACCTATGTGAATGGGGAACCTATCACAATACATACGCTGCATAATGGCGACATCATTACATTTGCTGACTATCGCATCATGTTCTCATCCGATGCACGACAGGCACACACCTCAGACCTTCAGGAAACGATGATACTCAACAGTGAAGATCTGATGAATAGACTGAAAGAGTCTGAATCAGCAGAACAACACGCGCACTCCATCTTACCAGAAACCTCGACAACAGAACCCAGCAAGAAACAAGCCGCAGACCGGCCAACGCCCAATGTTGAGGAACTTGAGTTTCTGCGCAAGATGGGGGAAAAACTTCAGCAAGACAGACACAATGCAGATGGTAAAAACGTAGCAAGCAACAATCTTCAACAACACAAACCAGCACCAACGCCCGACGCCGACGAACTTGAAACCCTGAGCAAGGTTAAGGAGAAACACAGGCAAAGCAAAGAGGACAAAAAAGATACAACGACAGAGAAGATCACTCAACGNCCTGTTTTGCATACAAGCCGTGAAGAACTGTTTAAGCCTAAGGATGAAAAAAAGAGACTATTATCACCTGTTACTNTTTATATACTGACCGTCGCCTCGATCTGCATAGTGGCTCTGCTGCTTCTGCCCTACATAGCAACATAGGATAGGGTAAATCGAACACCTATCCTATGTAAACTGAGTTACGTTTTGTTATTTATCTATTATTTTGGATTTATTACGATGGGTGCCCGATGAACTGAGGTCAATTTTTAACTCAGCTCAATGCCAGAATTTCCTGTTTGCGTTTTCTGAAAAACAAAAAACCTGTCAGATATCCAAGTACAGCACCACTCACATGGGCTGCGAAATTAACGTTGGATGAACCATCATCATGATAAAGATTATAAACATCCCACCCTACATACCATGATGCAAGTATCCATGCTGGAATCGCAAATACCTTGAAATAAATCAAAAACCAAAAAAAACACTTGATATTGACCCTGGGTATGAAATAAACACACAGTCCAATCATACCCATTACCACGCCAGACAGACCCACAGTTGGCAATGCCTCAATGTTAGCCATCGTCATGAGACTATAGAAAGTATGTGTCCCTATTGCCAGACCGACAATAATCAACGGAAAAAGGATATTTCCAACAATAATCTCAATGGATGCCGCAAACGCGAAAAAGAAAAAAAGATTACCCGCCAGATGATCCCAACTGCCATGCGCAAAGGCAGCTGAAATCATTCGACCGACATTAAAGGAATCCGGGTAATACCAGAGATCAGCAGTCTTGTAGGGTGGTGCCTTTGATTGATAATCTTCAAAACGGTTGGTCAGTTGCTCTACAATAAATTTTTTGCCTTCATTCCGATTCAAGCTATTGAATGGCGCAGATTGCTCAGCTATCTCCTTGAAATACGTGGGCACATCCCTGCTCAATTGCGCCTCCACCATTATATAGCTACAAACCTGTTGGTGACTGTTAGCAGACAACTTGCTCATGGCGACATCATAGTTTCGCCCCCATGACTGCGCACAATAACCATCGGCAAACTTCATCAGCTCATGCTCGCTACCACTCTGCTTGTAAAAAATACCTATGCACAATAATGAGATGATGATTGTGAATATCGGAATACGGCCAAGATGAATATCAGCACTATAAGGGAAAAAAAGCATATCCTTGTTTACCATAAAATTTGTTATTACAGGAATATATCAGGGTATTAATGAGTAAATCCAGGCTTGATTCAATGTTTGGGATCAGAGTAAACACTATCAGCTATTATTCGAGTTCGACATAAGTCAGGCGTTCAAAGCTCGACACCATTATTATCAGTGACTCCCGCGAATCTGCAACAATTAGATCGCCTGCTTTAAAGTCGGCCCCATATTGCGTGATACATTGCGATAACTATCGAATCCAAAAACATAAGGTCGATTATATAGTAAAACATCAAATACATTGACTAGCTTGATCCAACCCCGCTTTTGCTAGAAGCGCCGCATCTTTTCTCAGTAGTACATACCTGTCAATAAATTCATTGCCAGGCTATTTGATAACTCCTCAAAACCTGCCACCGGTTTTATTAATATAATTCGACAATGCCTGCGATTCGGTATTCATGCGCATCAGGTTCATATGCGTCAGACGAAACAACCCCCGCATCACCTTGTATACAACCTTTGGATGATCATCAAGCAAGCCTTCAAAATCGANGGGTTCAAGCATATACACCGTGGTATCACCTACCGCACGCAAACTGGCCTGACGTGGAGCAAGATCAACAAACGCCCTGGTACCAGCACACTCACCTACTTTCATAGTATACACTTCGATATCACGACCCCCCTTCTCGTTACTGACAACCAGTCGCCCTGCTGTCAGTATAAACAGCGTATTATCGTGCTCTCCCTCCCTAACCAATACCTCACCATCGCTCAGTTGACGCACTTTCATTACCTTGGTTAGCACCTCACATTCGTCTTTCTCAAGCTCCTGCCCCAGTACTGAGTCAATTACCGCCTCGCACCTTGCCTTGTCTGTCATATCGTTATACCTATCATTTGCATTAATAATGTTGCTTTCTGAAGCTCTGAACCGGCTCGGACCAAGCTTATCTGTTGATAATAATAAGTTTTCATCAATAAAACACGCATTTTAATCCCTTAAGCCGTCATTTTAAGCTATAAAATGGGATCGATAAGCCATATCAGGTTTTTTCAGGACCACGAGAAAGTATAGGCTGGATCATCGCGTGTTTCTTCATCCTAAGAGCACTCATTTTGATATCAATAAGGTGCTTCCAAGCAGGAATATTGGCGTATTTTGAGTCTTTTTATAAAGGCCTTCAGTTAGTTAGCTTGGTCCGACCCTATCTTTCAATCTATCTTTCGAATCTTTAGCTTGGCCCGACCCCATCTTTCATCACCCCCCGCCTTTCATGTGAAAGCTAATTAGCCTGATTTATGTTATATTGCTTGATAGTTCGTACATACCCTCCTTTCAGGACCACCTCTTTCATCTACATCACGTACGCGACTGAATGTGTTCTCCCTTGGACCGCATCCTGTTTTAACCTGATTAAACGGTATTTTAAAACAATGACTGGCGTACAAAACAATTTATATTCTCACGTTCTGCAACCGGATCGTGAAACGCTAACAGAAAAATGGTAATAAACTAAGGAACTGATTGATGATGAATGTGGAATTAGAAGGTAGCAAGATTAAACTCGAATATAACTTGGTTAGTGTCGAAAAAATCGATACGCCAGAAGGTATGCCAGAAGGTAACTGGCATCGCTACCTTATTGTACGAGGCAGCTCAATCACGGAGGGGATGCAGTCAGGTTCTCTATCAGCGGTCACTAAGTATGCCGAGGATTTTGTTGAGGTTCTGAATGAGCGGGCCGCGTCAGGACATTCCACATATGCATCACGTAAGAAAAAATAATCAGAGTCATATCTTATAATTCGCATTGAGTCATTAAATCAACCGCAGTCATTCTATGTCACTATTACGCGTTAGTTATCAAACCATTGAGTTCGGCGACATGGATATTCATGTGCGAACATTACGTGACAGGCAACAGTATGCTGATAGTGAGGGCGCAGCATCAAAGCTTGGTATATCATCAGCCACATGGCCATTGTTTGGTGTTATTTGGGATTCTAGCCGAGTGTTAGCTCACCTGATGTGTCACTATACAATTGAAGGGAAGCGGATTCTGGAAGTAGGATGTGGTATTGCCTTATCGAGCCTGGTGTTAAATTCCCGCTCGGCAGATATCACTGCCACAGACTATCATCCTGAGGTAGAGGGTTTCCTTCAGGAAAATGTAACCCTCAATAAGGGAGAAGCCATTCCCTTTGTGCGCACAGGCTGGATAGATGAAGTCAGCGACCTGGGTGAATTTGATCTCATTATTGGCAGTGATTTGTTATACCAGCGCGATCATGTCGAGTTATTATCCGGTTTTATAAACCAGCATGCCAAACCACATTGCGAAGTCATTGTTGTTGATCCAGGGCGTGGAAATCATTCGCGGTTTAGCAAAAAAATGCTCAGTCTAGGATATACACATAAGAGCTTTAAGCCAACCGATTTAGATTTTCTGACGCAGCCATTTCGTGGACAGATATTGCATTATAACCGCTAGTATATTCT
>JGI24023J19991_10000778_pt1 | contig 25057 bp, 24 predicted proteins | sample Cruoilmetagenom1_FD_19991 | JGI IMG/M metagenome (IMG submission 19991) | reverse complement strand
AGGGATTTAATACTTTCGGACCGTTAAAATTAGTCGGCGGAATAAATAAAGGCAGACCCAATGAGTCTGACTTAAACAAAGCAGAAAATTTTGCAAGGTGCTTGAAGGATGCTTAAATATATTTTTGGTGGGGTTCGCAACCTTGCCCTTCGGGTCATATAACAGCGGATAAAAAGCTTCGCTACGCTTCACCCAAATGTCTTTGGCAAACTTAGCATGTCCACAAAACGCGATGAAACAGAATTTGAAATTTTTAGAAAGGTTTAAATAATCATTTTAATATCCTATGATGAATTAAAATCAATCTGGAGATTTTTGAATGAAAAAAGTGGTCTTGGCTTACTCAGGAGGTCTCGACACCTCGATCTGTATATCCCTCCTCAAGGAGAGATACGATTTTGGCGAGGTGATAGCTGTCATCGTGGACGTCGGACAACCAAAAGACGATATTAAGATGGCAAGAGAAAGGGCGGAGATGCTTGCAGATGGATCTTATGTGATAGATGCGAAGGAAGAATTTGTCGAAGAGTACGTATTTCCTTTGGTGAAGGCAAACGGATGTTATGAAGGGTACGTTTTGGGAACGGCGATCGCCAGACCTTTAATAGCAAAAAAAATCGTGGAAATTGCAGAGAAGGAAAAGGCGCAGGCGCTTGCGCACGGCTGTACGGGAAAGGGAAACGATCAGCTCAGATTTGATTTCATCTTCTCTCTCTCCGGGCTCGACATTATCGCTCCAATCAGGGAATTGAATCTCACAAGAGCTTGGGAGATGGAATATGCAAAAGAGAAGGGGATAGAGATAGAAGTAACTAAGGAGAAACCTTGGAGCATAGATGAGAATTTATGGAGTAGAAGCATCGAGGGAGGAAAGCTCGAGGATCCTTGGTTTGTTCCACCAGAAGATGTATATGAATGGACAAAAGATCCAAAAGATGCCCCCGACAGTCCAGAAATCATCGAGATATCGTTTGAGAAGGGAGTTCCGCTTGGTCTAAATGGAGAAGAGTTAGCTGGGCTCTATATGATAGAGAAGCTCAATCGTATCGGTGGAGAACATGGAATTGGTAGGACTGATCTCATAGAGGATAGGATACTCGGATTGAAAGCGAGGGAAAATTATGAACATCCTGCCGCAACGATATTGTTATCGGCACATAAAGCGCTGGAACAGCTCGTTCTGACGAGAGAAGAGTTATCCTTCAAAAGGATGGTCGAAGAAAGATGGTCGGATCTCGCATACAAAGGACTGATGTATGATCCTTTGTTTGGAGATTTAAATGCGTTCATCGATAAAACGCAAGAACGAGTTTATGGAGAGATAAAAGTAAAGATTTTTAAGGGAAATCTTCAAATAGTTGGTAGAAGATCTCCTTACTCACTTTACTTTGAAGACATTGTTTCTTTTGATAAGAAATTGCATAAGGAAGATTTCTCAAAATACCACGGATATCAAACCAAACTCTTTAATGAGATGATGGGCGGAAAGAAGATATAAAATGAACAAAAAGGTGATCCAATGAGAAGAGTTGCAGTCGTGGGATGTGCGAGAACGGCAATAGGAAAATTTGGCGGTAGTTTGAGAGACATTCCGGTGACCACACTTGGTAAGATTGTATTGAGAGAAGCAATGGTTAGGTCCGGTGTAAGACCGATCGCATCGGAAGATGACAGACGTTTTTATCCGGATGCATTGCCCAAAGGGAGAGTCGAGCTTGAAGAGAGATATTACGATTGGGACGATTCTTTGAGACCGGTAAATGTCGATGAGGTTATTATGGGAAACGTCTTACAGGGTGGTCAAGGGCAGAATACGGCAAGGCAGTCGGCGATATATGCGGGTTTTCCAAAGGAGACGAATGCTTTCACCGTGAATAAGATATGTGCCTCCGGTATGAAGGCGTTGGCGCTCGGTGTGCAGGCGATAAGGGACGGAGATGCCGATACAATCGTTGCGGGTGGCATGGAGAGCATGAGCGGGGCACCTTACATTCTTCCAAAGGCAAGGTGGGGATACAGGATGGATGTTACTGCGTTCGGCAAATTGGTCGATCTTATGGTCTTTGACGGTCTGTATGAGATCTTTTATGATTATCACATGGGTCTAACAGCGGAGAACATCGCAAAAACATACGAACTGACGAGAGAAGAACAGGATGAGATAGGGCTTTTGAGTCATCAGCGAGCGAGAAAGGCGATAAAAGAGGGTAAGTTCAGAGACGAGATCGTTCCCGTCGAAGTCCCACAGAGAAAAGGATCTTTTATATTTGACACGGATGAGAGGCCCATGGATACCTCGATGGAGAAGATGGCGAGATTGCCGCCCGCGTTTAGAAAAGATGGAACGGTCACCGCAGGGAATTCTTCCGGAATAAATGACGCTTCAGCCGCACTCGTTTTGATGTCGGAAGAGAAGGCAGAGGAGACGGGTATTGAACCTCTCTGTTATATCAAAGCGTACGCGTCCGGCGCAGCCGATCCTGCATATATGGGGCTTGGACCTATACCGGCAGTGAGAAGGTTATTTAAAAATACCGGTCTCTCTTTAGAGGATATAGATATCATCGAGCTGAACGAGGCTTTTGCATCTCAAGCTATCGCCTGTATGGGGGAACTGAATTTTGATCTAAAAAATACGAACATAAACGGCAGCGGAATCTCGCTTGGTCATCCGATCGGTTGCACAGGCGCGAGACTGATCGTGACATTGATAAACGAGTTAATCCACGAAGATAAAAAGACCGGGCTTGCAACCCTCTGCATCGGAGGAGGACAGGGAATGGCGATGCTCATTGAGAGGGGGTAATTAATCAGAGCGAAGAAAACTTTCCCCGAAGGGAACTAAAGGAAGAGAAGATCTATCAAAAGGTGTTAAGACAAACTCTTCTTGCATATTTAATAATCTTTCTAATCCTCTTCGTCTCGCTTCTTCTTTTCCTTTTGCTTCTTTTCTTCTTCTTTTTCTATCTCTAAATATAGCCATAGCGGCAGTATCTGTTCCATATTTTTTTATTTAATTTTTTGTACTGTGATCTACCACAACGGTATAATACTTCATAAAATTAATCTATGGCGAAAATGTTATACAAAAGTGTTCCTATCGTTAAAATGTTGAAAATAGCCTGGATTGAGGGGTATTATGAGAGTTGAAGATTTAAATGATGAGATAAGAAAATGCAACAGATGCAGATTATCTAAAACGAGAATGAATGCTATTTGTGGGGAAGGGAATCTAAATGCCAAACTCCTGCTAATTGCTCAAGCTCCCGGGGAGAATGAAGATATAGAAGGAAAAATGTTCATTGGACCTTCGGGAAAAGTGTTGGATGAATTGTTAGGGATGAGTCATATTGCAAGAGAAGATATTTACATGACAAATCTGATTAAATGTATACTCCCAAAGTATAGAAGGCCAAAACAGGATGAAGTTGAAATTTGCAGTATGTATTTAGATAAGGAGATAGAACTGATAGATCCAAAAATATTAGCTCCTTTGGGTTATTATGCAACTAAATACCTCTTTGAGAAATACTCTATTGCATTACCTCCATCTAAAATAGATTTTTACAAGGTTTTTGGTAAGATTTTTTTTGCCGATCATAGAAAGATATTCCCTTTACCACATCCTGCTGCTGTTCTTTATAAGCCTATTATTAAAGAAGGGATGGTAAAAAATTACTGTAAGCTAAAAGTTCTTCTTACAGATTGTAAATGGTATCCTGCATGCCCAATGAAAAGATTTCATGAAGAAGGAAAACTAAATGAGGAATGGATAGAACTTTATTGTAAGGGAGATTGGGAGAGTTGTGTAAGATATAAGATGGAAGAGCGAGGAGAATTACACTCAGATTTGATGTTGCCGGATGGAAGTATTAATAAAGAGCTGGAAAAATTGTATAGAGATACTATAAGATGAAAAAAGCATTTAGGATGATGAAGATTCTAACAAACTTATTCTCCTTTCAAAAACCGTTCCACCAAAGCATTAAATTCATCGGGTTTCTCGAGCATCACCATGTGTCCCGCCCCCGCTATTATAGACAAGCTCGAATTTTTTATATGCTTCCCCAGATAGGTGGAATACTTCTTTGGGGTCAGCACATCTTCACTTCCACAGATCACTAAAGTCTCATTATTTATCTTATCGACTTCCCCCATAAGGTCAAATTTATTGCATATCTCAAAATCTCTGTTAAGAATTTCTCTTCCACATTTTCTAATCTCTTCTTTTATCTTACTTATAGTGGGGTGTGGAGGTTTTTCAACGAATATCATCTCTTCCATCATATCTGGAACTCCGTCAAAGTTATTCTCGATCATATCAAAGATGATGGGTGCCACTCTCAATCTTGCCCCGGTCGAGACCAATATCAATTTTTCAATAGTCTCTCCGTCTTCGAGGGCGTATCTTTGGGCAATTGCTCCACCCAGTGAGTGCCCAGCGATGGAAGGCTTAGAATCACAAATTTCTTCGATGATCGCATTTAGATCTTCTATATAGATATCCATCGTAGGAACGCTCTTGCTCGATTCTCCGTGCCCCGTTAAATCAAAAGATATTATTCTGAATGTGTCTTTTAACTCTGTCTGTGCGATCCAAGAATTTTTACTCTCGCCTGACCCGTGAATGAATACGATATTTTTCCCCTCTCCATCGGAGCGGTAAGAAATTTTCCGATCTCTCACCCGTAAAAAAGGCATTTTAATCTATGTTATCTCGTCCTACCGCCATATAAAAAGATTCTCCTACAAAGATGCTCATCTTGTAGAATGTCTTTGGTAATGCGATCAGGAGATATGCGATCAGATGGTATCTCTCTTTTCTCTTTTTACAGACCTTAAGCATACTTAAGATCATCGGAAGGAACTATAAATGGTTCTGATCTTCTTCCCGTGGTCGGAACACTCCTCATTCGGAAACCAATATTCTTCATACAAAAAGATTTTATACAGCAAATAAAACGGAGAACGAAAAGGGGGGTTAAGATGGTAAGATTTCCGGAGGCGGATAAGAGACTTTTCGATATGAAGATCTGTATGCGATGCAATGCTAGGAACCCTATAAGGGCCACAAAGTGCAGAAAATGCGGTTATTCTAAATTGAGAAGAAAGGCGAGGGATAGAAGGGCATGAGGTACGATGAGATCAAGGATTTTCATATAAAAACGCAGCAGTTGGGGAATGAAGTATTATAAACAGTGCATCGTCGTGAGGAGCGATTTGAAATTGTCCAAGGGCAAACTTGCCGCCCAGGTCGCCCATGCGTCCCTCTCTGCATTTTTGAATGCCAATATTTTGGTGAGAAGGAAGTGGCTCAAATACGGGCAGAAGAAGGTAATTCTCAAGGTCTCTTCATTGGACGAGCTCATAGAGATAGAGAAAAAAGTGAGTAAGAGCAAGTTGCCTTATTCTCTCATAAAAGATGCAGGGCTGACCCATATTCCACCCGGTACAATCACGACGTTGGGGATAGGACCGGAGAGAGAGGATAGGATAGATGGAATTACAGGGCATCTAAAGATGCTATGACATGCTCAAGAAGATTTTTGAATACGCCTTTCAATGTGGAGAAAGAGGTCGGGATAGACTGTTATCTGACTGAGACTGCTGGTATTGGAGGAAAGATAAAGGTAAGACCGGAAGATTTTGTCGTTAGAGAGATTTATGATCTCGAATTTTGTGGTTCGGGAAAGTATGCGGTCATAGAGGTTGAAAAAACTAGATGGGATACCCACAAATTAATTAAAGAGTTATCGGGAAGATTAGGAATCGGTAAGAACCGGATAGGCTATTCTGGGACAAAAGATAAAGATGCCGTCTCGACGCAAAAGATGAGCATTTGGGGTGTTAAGAGAGATGAATTGGAAAGGATCAATATAAAAGATGTTAGCATCAGATTTTTAGGTTATTCCAATAAGAATATACACCTTGGAGACCATTATGGAAACTATTTTGATGTGATGATAAGAGATGTCCCATCTATAGGAAAAGCGGTGGACCGTGTTGATGATACAATCAGAGAGGCGAAAGAGAAGGGAGGATTTCCAAACTTCTTTGGGATGCAGAGATTCGGCAGTTTGAGACCGATAACGCATAAAGTCGGAGAGAGAATAGTTAAAAGAGACTTCAAAGGCGCGGTTTTGACATATTTGTCATACACATCCAAATACGAACCGGAAGAGACAAAAGAAGCAAGAGAATGTGCCAAAGAAGAAGACTTTAAGAAAGCGTTGAAGATCTTTCCAAAACATCTCAGATACGAGCTTGCGATGTTAAATCATCTCGTAAAATGTCCAAAAGATTACATCGGAGCATTGAAGAGTATCCAACTTGGTGTTAGGACGCTATTCGTACATGCGTATCAATCCTACATATTCAATGAGATCTTGAGTGAACGTATAAGGAGGGGGTTATTTTACCAATGTATGGATGGAGATTACATCTCTTTTAAGGGGAACAAAAATATCGAGAGGGCGGACAGAAAAAGAATAAAACTTTACGAGAGTTTGATCGAGAAGAGAAGGGCTTTTATAACCGCCCCCCTGATCGGGTACGAGAGCGAGCTAAGCGATCTTGAGTTGGAGGTCTCGGACTCATTTGAGATAGATAGAGAGACCTTCAAGATAGAAGAGTTTCCGGAATTATCTTCAAAGGGCATTAGGAGACCCATATCGATCTGCTCAAAAATCGAAGATTTTCGAAAACAGACAGAGATATCCTGCAAGATAGTCGAAGACGGATTGAATCTAAAATTTCCACTCTTGAAGGGAAGTTATGCCACATCCCTCTTGCGTGAGGTTATGAAAGAGGATCCGGTTAAAGCAAATTTTTAAAGATTCACAGATATTTTTTAAACCATTCTAAACTTATATCGATCGCTTTATCTCTTAAACTCAGATCCATAAACCTATGATCTGCTCCATCGATGATCTTCAACTCTTTTGGCTCATCTGCACGATCATATAGTTCTCTTGCATGTGAGACTGGGACAAACTCATCTTTATCACCGTGGATTATCATGATCGGGCACCTGATATCCTGTATGACGTCCCTTGCATCACTTTTAAGGTCTTCCATTGGCAAGCGGTAAGGTGCCGACCATGTGACTATCGCTTTTACTTCTTCCTCCGCCGCGATCAGGATCGATAGATATCCACCCATGCTGCTGCCAAAGAGACCGATCCTATTGGCATCGACAGATGGCTGATTCTTGATGAGGTTTATCGCCGTCCTCAAGTCCTCAATCCTATTGGAAAGATCTTTGATCTTATCCCCTTCGCTCTCTCCGCACCCCCTAAAATCGAACCTGAATACCGAAAAATCGTTTGAGAACCTTTTCGCTATCTCGATATACTTCTCGCTATCTTTATAGCTATCGAGTCCGTGGCACGTGATGACGCATGGGCCTTCTTTTTTTTCTCCTTTCATCGGGTGAAAGACTCCTACCAGTTTCTTATCTTTACTTAAGAATTCGACTCTTCTCATCTTGATAAAGGTTAATTTGTATACGATAAATTTGTTTCGTTTATCTTCTTTTTAAAATTCCTCACTACGACCAGCATATTTGCGAACAGGGATATCTTTAAATTATAAAAGCATTTTATTTGCTGATGTATGGAAGATCTATCTCTGTGGGCTGCAAAAGAGATGGCTGGGCGTTAATGGTTCAAATAATCCTAACGAGATGATTCTATGGATGAAACTATAAACAATCCTATAAATCCGATGTACCTATACTCAAAACAAGTCAAAGGCGAAAAAGTGAAGAGTGATCTTCTTAATAGGCAGGTGGACAAGGAGAGAGTTTCTACTGCAATTACATCTTTAAAAGAGATCGGAAAACAGAGAAGCCTTGAAGAGTTTGAGCTCAGGGATAATTGTAAGGAGTGGGTATATGAGATTTTAGGTGATTGTTCAAAGAGTAAAGAAGCCGAATATTTATTGAACGATTTTACGGATTCAATGATGACTCGTATGAGAGAGAAGGGCAAGTTTGCCTTCGCCGTAGTCTCCGAAGGATCTCTTCTTCTTTGTCACAGTAGCATAGGGGAACAGATAATCACCCCCGCTTGGGAAGGGGTTAACAGGATGTTTGATAAAGATAATGTGGAGCATTTTGTCCTTTTTCAGAAAAAGAAAGGGATAACAACTGTGGCATACTACGAACATTCTCCTTCAGAGTTTTTCACGCGTTGGTTGGGCATGCCGGAGAGGGAGGCATTCTTTTACCTTGGAGGAAAAAACAGAATATACGTAGATATTGATGGCATAGATTGTGCACTTGAGTTGAGCGAGGATGAAGTGGAGGAGAAGTTGCTTAAGAGGACAAGCCCATTCAAAGTCGAAAAAAATCAGTTGATATTCTCAAAACCTATAGAAAAACTGCGAGTAAATCAGATAAGAAGAGGAAAAAAGAGATACAAATCTATTGAGGACTTTCTTCAAGACTACCTGGCAAGGAAATATGAACTTTCCTATTATCAAGAAGCGTACAGAAAAATAGCAGGATCTCTTGACCCCATGCTGCAAAAACACATTGATGATTTTGATAGGCTTGTAACAGTTTCATCAAATGGAGAGCAGGTCAAAGTGAGGAAGAGAAATCCCAATTTTGAGATATTATTCGCTGGGAAATCGGCTTCAAGTGCAACAATAGAGATGCGAGAGAGTTATTTTGACCGCCTATTTACAAATTTTCTAAACGAAACGCGTACTCGAGTTTTTCATGCTGGAATGGAAATGTATCCGCAATCCTATGGGCCTTTCAAGATAGGATCATTGGAGATATTCAATAAAATTGAGAGCAACACAATCATCACAAATCTGTTAGAGTTCTCTCAGAAAATTAATATTTTAGATGATACTCTCAAGAGAGCTCTATACTATTCGATATTCCTATTATTGAGTAAGATTAATGAAAAGAAACCAATATCCTATTTTTTCACAAAATTTGCGAATGAACTTGGGGAAGGCATTCACAAATCAGGTATTGTCCTTCATAATGAAACAGGTGTTATTGAGTTCAAGTCAAGGGACTATTTAATAGGCAAAGATGAAGATGTATCAAAACGTATCTCAGAAGATGTAAAGAGCAAGATTAGTTATCATCCATTCAAAATATATTTTTTTGGTATTAATGATAAGACAAAGAAGATGGATCATCTGACAAGTAGTAGATTAAGCAGTGATAGAGTTGACAGTTTGGAGAAGAAAATTGCTAAGGAATTAGGGAATAAGATGCGCGTAACTCTGTTGAAGCTTCCATTAGATACAGGTGATGAGTGCCTTTTAATCATGCTTGTAGTCGAGGATAATACTATATAGGGAATAATATACTATAGTCCATCGTATAACATAAATCTGGATTGGTGATGAAAGCTATAATTAAGGAAGACGGAAAGGTTAAGGTCGAAGATGGACTTGAAGATTTGTCGCTGGTGGAGACATTCTTTTTACTGGAGAGAGACAAGATAGAACTTTTTTCTGATGTTGGAAGAAAAATAAATCTGGAGAAATTTTTTGAGATCGGTTCGAGGTTAGACCCGAGGTTCGAGATAAAGTGTATCGTTTATAGAGACCTGAGAGAGAGGGGTTACCACGTAAAACATGGTTTGGCAGATTTTAGACTATATCCCAGAGGAAAAAAACCTGGAGAGGGAGAGGCGACGCGTTACATCTACGCCGTCTCTGAAAGGGAACCTTTGCCTATGAAATATATTCTGCAAAAGGTAAAGATGATCAATAATATCAGAAAAACGATGATCCTCGCCGTGGTCGATGAAGAGGGAGGGATGACATATTACAGCGTCAAAGAGGCTATCTTTAAGCCGGGCGAAAGAAAGGCATTCGAGACTAAATATATAGCACATCTCGTCAAAGATAACGTTTTTTTATGGGATTCTCCGGAAAGGGCTTTGAACGATCTCTTTGAAGGGGGATTTTATGGAAAACCTTTTGGAGGCATTTTGCAGCTATCTTTGATAGAATCTGCCTACCTTCTGGAAAAAAATACTATTAGAATAGTTAAAGGCAGAGAAGAGATCAGCATAGATGAATTTTTTGCTCATTGCAGTGACACCATAGAGAATTTCTCGATGATTTATGGGGTTTATAGAGATCTCAGGGAGACAGGATTGATCGTCAAGACTGGATTTAAATTTGGCTCACACTTTAGGATATACGAAAGGATGGATCTAATGGCATTCCCCCACTCAAGATATTTGGTGCACGTCTTTCCCATAGATCATGTATTTAAGATACCCGATATATCGAGAGCCGTTAGATTGGCTAACAGCGTAAAGAAGAGGATGATATTTGCCGGGGTGGGAGACGCGATTGATTATATAGATATCACCAGAATAAAACTTTAAGCAGCGGTGGGTGATTTTCCAGATTTCCAAAGATGGGTGGTGACGGGCGAGACGATTGCACACTTGAGATATATGGAGAATAGAGAGGGTCGTGCTAAACTAAATGTTTGATCAAGGGATGATCTACAATTAAAGGAGAAGAGAGATGAATGAAGAATTAAAACGCGATCTTGGTCTTTTCTTTGAACCGAGAAGTGTTGCCGTAATTGGTTCGCTCGAAACAGGTTTTTCAGGTGGCGGCGTTATAATAGAAAATCTGCGTAAGTTTGGTTTTCCGGGTAAAATTTATCCTGTCAATCCATCTTATGACAAAGTTCTCGATATGAGGGTTTATCCTAATATAAATGAGATCCCAGAGGTTGTCGATCTGGCAATCGTGATCACCCCAACCAGGGTTGTCCCCTCGATCGTTAAAGAATGTGCCAAAAAGGGCGTAAAAGCGGCCATCATTGTATCGGACGGCTTTGCAGAGTTCAGTGATGAAGGAGCCGAGCTCCAGCGGGAGGTGGTCGAGATTGCAAAATCCACCGGATTGCACATCATGGGACCAAACACGATCGGCGTCGTCAACACCGCGATAGGTCTTGTGACCAACCAGTTTATAGTGGGATATGAAAAAATTAGAAGAGGGGGTATCGCTCTGGTCTCTCAATCGGGCGTGATAGGGCTCCAGGCGCTGCCCTTTGAGAATTATGGTCTGAGCAAGATGTGTGACCTCGGCAATAAGTGCGATCTCGATGAGAGCGACCTTTTAGAATACTTGGCTGATGATCCGGATACGAAGGTAATCGGTCTTCATCTCGAGGATGTAAGAGAGGGACGTCATTTTTTGAAGACGGCTAGGAATGCCGTTGCAAAGAAACCCGTTTTAGCCTTTAGATTGGGACGAACGGATGAAAGTAAAAGAGCCATGGCGTCACATACGGGTTCTATGGCGGGAGAGTACAAAATTTATGAATCTGTATTCAAACAGGCGGGAATTATTGCGGTCGATACGCTCCGGGAGTTCCTCGAAATTCCAAAGATATTTGTCTCTCAGCCTTTGCCTGAGGGAAACCGAATTGCCATAATAACGATCACAGGGGCAGGTGGAACAATAGCGATAGATAAAGCCATCGAGTCCGGGTTATCTCTCGCTAAATTCTCCGCTGAGACCTTGGATAAACTCGCAAAGATACATCCGACGTTGAGGGGCAATCCGATTGATATAGTTCCAGCGATGTTGAGTGTGGATCCCATCTCTCTATATAAAGACGCCATAAACTTACTTTTGAGCGATAAAAATGTCGATTGCATCGCCATCACTTGCTGGGCAGATCCAATGATCCCCCCACAATTCTACGTTCAATTACTAAGTGATCTGAATATGACAAAACCCATAACGATCTGGGTCTATGGCCCAACGCATTCCAGCGTGGAAGAGACGCTACGCGAGCTAGAAAATTCTGGTTTTCCCGCCTTCCCGGATTTTGAGACCGCTATCAAGGTCTGCAAATCTTTGATTTGCACGATCCCACGACGAAGTCGTCAGGACGATTGGTGCAATGTATGAATATTCGGTTACATGTAGCCATCATGATATAGATGAGNTTGATATTTGAGCTTTCGGGAGAAGATACCAAACTCGCTAAAGCGGAGGTCCTCTCGCTCTTCCAGGATTATAAGGTACTCTTTGATCTCGGAACGATCTTAGGATTGGAAGTTAGCATGGATTTAGGTGAGGGGGGCTACAGGGACCCAAAAGTCGAAGATTTGAGATTACTGGCGATGACTCATTATGTTTCAGAGATATTGGGCGAATCCGATGACATCAAGGAAGATATAATTGAATCAGCGAAGAAGATAAGTATAGAGAAAAGACCGCTCTCTGTCAGGTGCAGGAAAGTAAAAGAGAGTAAGCTTAGAAGTGGAGAAGTGGAGCGTGCGGTGGGAGAAATTTTTTATCAGAAGGGATTCAAGATAGACCTGAGAGAGCCAAAGATCGAGATAAGGATCATAATTTGTGGGGGGAGGGCATTCATCGCGAGAAAGATCTGTGATTGCGATAAAAAAATTTTGAGAAGGAATCCGATGGAGATGCCGTTCTTCTATCCCGGGGTTCTGAATCCAAAACTAGCTCGAGTTCTCGTAAATCTTTGCGGTTTAGAGAAAGGAGAGAGACTTTTGGATCCGATGTGCGGTTCAGGGGGAATCTTGATCGAGGGGGTCTCGAGAGGTCTCGAGGTCTTCGGCGTCGATGCGAGGGAGAGGATGGTTAAGGGAGCATTTGAAAATCTCAGGTCTTCAGCGTTTAAGGGATACAATCTTATGGTGGGAGATTCAAGGAATTTGTGCTTTAAGGATCGATCGATGGACGGGATCGTAGTAGACATGCCTTATGGACAGTCTTCTCCTATAATAGGAAAGAGTGCAAGGGAGTTATACTACAGATCGATGGAAGAGATCTTCAGAATTTTTAAGAAGCGGTGTGTCGTTGTCGCGAGGGAAGATTTGTCAGAGATCGCGGAGAGCATCGGATTCAGATCGATCGAGAGATATGAGCAGCGGGTGCATAGAAGTCTGACGAGAAAAATTCTGGTTTTATCATGAGGCTTAGATGTTAGAGACCATCTTTCTTGGGACGGGGGGGGCAGTCCCCACGCCGAGCAGAAACACCTCCTCAGTCATGTTGAGGTATGAGGGAGAGAAGATATTGTTTGATTGCGGTGAGGGGACGCAGCGGCAGATGATGGTTGCGAAGACAGGTATGAAGAATTTGAAGAGGATATTCATATCCCACTTCCACGCGGATCACTTCATCGGCTTGCCCGGTCTCATCCAGACGATGAACTTCAACGGGAGAGTTGAAGACCTAGCTATATATGGGCCTCTGTATGCGGAGAGGTTCGTCGAATTGATAAAGAGTATGGGATATTGTAAATTCCGTTTTAATATAATCGGAAAGGAATTAAAAGAGGGGGATTTTATAGATGGAGATAATTACCGCATAACGGCATTCAAGACCGATCACAACGTTCCAAGTCTTGGATATATCTTTCAAGAGAATGATAGGCCAGGAAGGTTTAACGTGGAGAAGGCGACCTCTTTGGGGCTTAAACCGGGTCCTTCCTTCGCTAAACTCTGCTCAGGATTGCCTGTGGAACTTGATGGAAAGACCATAACGCCGGAGATGGTCATTGGACCGAAGAGATCAGGAAGAAAGATCGTCTATTCTGGAGATACCCGACCGTGCGAATCATTGTTCAATGCTTCAAAGGGGGCAGATCTGCTCATCGCCGATGGAACTCTGGAGAGCGATTTAAAAGACTGGGCACTGGATACGAAGCACTCCACAGTGAGGGAGAGTGCAGAGCTTGCGAGGAGGGCTAGTGTAAAGAGGCTCATCTTGACCCACATAAGCCCCAGATATTCTGATAATATAAAAAAATTGAAAGATGAGATAAAAGAGTTTGACTCTGCAATGATAGCGGAAGATTTCCTCAAGATAGAAATTCCTTTCCGGGAGTAAGGTTAAAAGTAATAAGATCCCTCATATTTTTTGCCATAATTCTCCTCTGATCGAGGAGTGTCTCTTCATTCTTAAATCCTTCTACTAATCTTTCCAACTCCCCTCTTTTCGTTCTTTTCATCACTCTGGCGCATCTCACCATCTCTAGAATCACGCTAACAACATTGTCGATGATCGTGATGGAGGCGTCTCTTGCCGTCCTCGAGAAGGGATTCAGTTCGATGGCAATGGTGGTCTTTCCCATATCCTTAAGTTTCTTAGTTCTATCTCCGTCTTCGAGAGCTAAAAGAACGGTGTCTGCTCCATAAATTCCCCGCTCATCGACGATCCCCCTCGCGTGATCTATCTCTGCCAACCTGATACTCTTCTTTCTTTCACCGAGAACGACCAAAGCCCCATTTTTTTTGAGATGTTCCACGATCCTCCCAACCCTCTCTTCTGTCCTGTAGAAGAGATTGACTTCGAGGGGGACATTTAGCTCTTTACTGAGCAACACAAGATCTTTAGGAACAATAGCAGCAGTATTTCCATTCACAGAGATTACCGGGTGTTTTGATAGAATTAATGACGCTACTGCAGCCTTTATGCTTGTCATCGTTGGGGGAGAAATGTCCTTTCCCATTAAGAGACCGAATGCCTCTCCACGCCCCTCGGCCATCAACCCATTAACACCCGTAATCCCGAGTTTGACACCTTCAATTATCTTCTCTTTTGTATATTCCCGCGTATTTATCTTTGTGTTCATAAAAATTTTGCCATCAGTTCCATCTTCGAGAGTATATGACCGGAGTTACTACTTCTATCCACCATCTCTACACACCATTTGCTATCCTCTTCTTCCCCCTCGACCGTTATATCTGGATTGATCCCGTGTACCATACCTAAAAGAAGATTATATAGGCACAGACGTGTCGATCTCAAGGCACCCTCCGGGAAAGAGAGCAGAAACTTGCAATACTTATCCTTCCTATCAACGACTTCTACGTTGTAATTATAGATCTTTGTATAGTATTCCATGGCTCTTAACGTCATCTTCGTGTCGCTCCTGTGCCTTAGCTTTATTAGGGAATCTATCAGTTCATAGCATCTTTTAGACAGAGTTTTAATATCTTCATCGTCAAACATTCTTACACCTGATCTCTTATACCTTAATTCGTCTATGTTCATATTCCCCAAGATATTAAATGTCTGTTTTGCTTCTCCAAATTTACCTCCAAGCTTCTCCTGCTCCTTAATCGCATCTATCGGATCGTCGGAATATCCGCATTCCTCTATCAGATACGGATGATCCCTAGTACTTTTCTTACCATCGAAATCCATGGCTCTTTCAAGGCTCAAATATTTATCTCTGGTGCAATCTGCCTCCAACCATTCTCCGTTTGCATAAACCTCGCAGATACCATGCTTTATCTTACGCATGAATCTGCTCTTCGTGTTTATGATTGGTATATCACTGAAACACTCTCCCGATATCCATTTAAACGCAAATCTGGCAGGGATACCTTCAGCCCTGAGTAAAGCNACGAGCAGATTGGCTTTATTATAACAATTTCCCTTCCTTATATTAAGCGTCTCGGATGACTTCACGAAGGGTTCGAAGAAATATTTTATCTCGTCCCTCACATAATAAAAGGCGTTCACGATGAATTCCCNNTCGTCNGAACTTTTTTCTCTGAGTTCNTCCGCCAATCCTTTTATCTCAGGATCTTCACAGTCGCAGAACGCCGTCTGTGTCGTATAGTTATCCATATTATCCATAGTTATGATAAATACTGATCTCTATTAAAAATTTTGCAGATAAGATTAAAATTTTGTGTCTANATCAGTATAACCCGCATGAGCATCCCAACCGTGAGAGATACAACTACCATTAGCCCCGTCGCTTTCAGCATATCCTTCAAGCCGAGTTCCCTTAGTAATACGACGAATGTGGCGATACAAGGAAAATATGTACATAGTATCACAGAGGCGATCGTCAATTGTTCTGCAGTCATTCCCAAGGGAAGAAGCATTCCAATGGCTATATCCTTCCTAAGGAAGCCCATGATCAACGCGGCGATCGCACCCTCCGGTAATCCTAGTAGCGTTGTAAGGATTGGTGCAAAGAGATCTGATAAGAATTGAATCGCTCCGGAGATGTAAAGTATGTTTACGATGAATACACCCAGCAGAACGAATGGAACGGCCTCTGCCAAAAATCCGCGAACTCTCATCCCCGTCTTCTTTAAAAGTGCTGAGGGGAGAGGCATACGATAAGGGGGAACCTCCAGCAACAGCTCCGGGCTTTCTCCCCCTACGATCCGTTTCAATACGAGCCCGATGCAGATATATAACAAGAAGAGAACTCCATAGACGATAATGATCCATTTAATCCCGAATTTTCCCAAAACGCCGAATATCATCGCGCTTTGAGCCATACATGGAACCGCTATTGCCATGAGTGTGGCGGCGATGAACCGCTGCTTTTTCGTCTCCAATACCCGTGTTGCCAATGCGCCAGGTACGTTGCAACCGAGTCCGAGTATCGTGGGAACGATTGCCGATCCATGTAAGCCCAATCTGTGCAATCCCGTATCCACTAAAACCGCGAGCCTAGGCAGATACCCGACGTCCTCCATCAAACTTAACATCAGATAAAAGAGTATGACGAACGGTAATACCATATCCAACGGCACGTATAGACCGGTGGTGAGCAGGCCAAATGACTCGACGAAGTTGAGCTCTGTGGCGGTTCCTATCAAAATATCGTGCAGTAACCCGGAAGGAGCAAATGAGTTTACCGCATTCATGATAAAGGGTCCATAATAATTGTAAAAGATAGGATCCATTACGTATTCGATGATCAAATTACCAAGCGTGACTATCACCTGGAACATCAAGATGACAACGATTATAGCGAGAGGAATGCCAGTTATCGGATTCACAGACGCATCCGAAAGCCTCTCCCAGATTGTATGGTGTCTGTGGCGCACCGCCTGAACTTTTCCGATGATCTCTCCGATCTTCTTCCATCGCTCCTCCTCCGACATCGGTCTTATCCTTTCGGATATCTTTGCCTTCTCAATCATGGAGGCGAGATCAGATATACCTTCTCCGCTGATCGCACACGTCGGCACGATCGGCACACCCAGCAGCTCTTCCAATTTACCGACGTCTATATCTATTCCTTTGTGTTTCGTTTCATCCCACATGTTTAAAGAGATGATCGTTCGTTTCTTCTTTTCTAGTATTTCTAACGCTAAATATAAATTCCTTTCCAAATTGGTAGCATCTACGACGTTTATGATGATATCCCCCGTCTGAAGCATCTTAGATGCCACTTCTTCCGCTTTAGACGTTGGTTCGAGAGAATATGTCCCGGGCACATCTATGAGATCAAACTTCTTCCCTCCAATACGAACGGTGCCCTTTGTGAAATCTATCGTTGTTCCTGGATAATTAGATGAGATTACATTTACTCCGGTCAAACGGGAAAAAACGACACTCTTTCCAACGTTTGGGCTACCCATCAAAAGTATCTGATTTGCAATCATCCCATCCTTTCCACCAGTATCTGAGTTGCCATCCTTCTGCCAATTGCCACCTGAGTTCCCCCGGCATCCACAACGATGGGCCCCCTCATCGGCTGTGTTGCTACGACTCGTATCATTCTACCTTCGATGAGCCCCATTGTCCTGAAACGAAGTTGTCTTCCTCTTCCGTGTCCTAGCACTGCTACTCTCCCCATTTCACCGGGGAGGAGGGTAGTTAGCGGAACCAAATCTCCTTTATCTGGCATAATCATATCTTCTTATCCCCCAAACGCCTCTTTGCATCCTTTCACCTTTTAAATTTGTCTTTGCGAAGAGAATTTTATTATTAGACGAACTTATTAGACATATTTCCTTTGCGTGATCACGAGTTGTTCTAAGTAATCCCGGCCGCCGCATCCTCTACACTCTCTCTAATCCACGCCACCACTTTGGGATGTGGCACCAGAGCTTCCGTGGTATATTGGATACCCTGCTTCCCATGTTCCCTGAACAGATGCCTTGAGAATACTTCCATCATCCCGCTCATATCTCCTTCGCCCCCCATCATCATCCCCATCATCGCATCCGATATTTCCATTCCCAGCATTAATATTGGATCTCCAATTCCTTCTGGCATACAAGAGAGACAAAGCGACAGGGGAGGTGAGATAAGCCCCGAGCATGAATAAACTCCCAGATTAAGAGGCGCCTTCGTCCCACCGATCAACATGGGAAATAACATCTTTGAGTACATTCCCTCACCCAATACCAGAGGAATGGCGATTACATTTCCCTCCCCTTTTGCTTCCCTCATCACCGAAGGTATGTTAAACTTAGGCGTTAAGACACCGTATCGTACATCTTTGAAGCCACCATTTACCCGCACAAAATCACACCAGCGATCCATATCTTCCTGGAATGCTCTCCAATCTTCATTCAACTCTGATCCGTGCACTAAGAAGACGACGATCTCATCACCTGACGGAGACTCATTCAGCTCGCTCAGGTCGAGCGCACGTTCGAGGAGTAATTCGCCGATCAATCGATTGCCATTCATCCCCGGGGTAAGTACGATATTGGCATCTGTCTGAATTGGTTTGATGATCCGTGAACTCACGCCTCCCCGGAGCCCGAGTAAATATTCCATCTCTCGCCCATGACTGTGATGCGTGGAGATCAGCAGCGGTACCACGATGATCGTATTCACACCCTTCTCTTCAAGTCTCTCAATGGCCCCTTCTAATGTGTATTTTGGCACCATCTCCAAAAATGCAACCTCTGTGGGATAATCTAATCCCGCTTGCTCCGTCATCTCGACGATCGTTTCAGCCCACTCAGGGGTTGGATCTCCATGGCCCAAAATGATAATCCCGATCTTCTCTTCCGGCGCCGCCATGGCGAAAGGGGAAAATAGCGCGAATGACAAAATGCTTACCAACAGCAGCCCGATCAACCTATTTTTGGTCTTCTCATATCATCTCGCTTCTCAATTATAACTGTGCATAAATATATTGTTGTTAGGTATGAAAATAACTTGCCCTAAGAAAGTTCGGTTTTTGATGAGAAATCTAATCTTTTAGCGATATTTCTCTCCTTTTGTTGCCCGCCATCTGATCTTAAAGATCAAGTTTTAAATAATGGAAAGTCTCTAAAAGACCGATATGCTTACGGGGGCACATATCATCATTGGAGGGAGAGTACAAGGTGTTTTTTTTCGAGCATTCACGCGGAAAAATGCCCTAAAGCTTAAGATAAAGGGCTGGGTGAGGAATATTCCAGATGGAGGTGTCGAGGTTATCTGTGAGGGAAGGAGAGAGGATATAGAAGGATTAATAAAAGAGCTGTGGAAAGGTCCAGCATTCTCGATTCCAAGAGACGTAAGGACAGAGTGGAAAGAGTATAAAGGAGAGTTTAAGGATTTTACCATTAAGTATTGATATTCTCCTCTCTTCCATTATTGCATCCCCAAACATCCTTTCTCAATTATCGGACACCTCTAACAGCGACCACAACTTCCACAGTTATATCCGCAACCTCCGACGTTTTGATCCCTAACCGCAAACCCTGAACCGCAACTATCATCTATATAATCTATCTGGCTTTCTTTGAGTTCTATCTCTAAAGAGCGTTCGAAGACCACTCCAATACCATTTCTCTCAACTTTTACATCATCTTCAGAGATCCCCTTCTCAAGCTTCAACGCATATCGTGGTCCGTTGTGATCTACCTCGGCAAGATAAATCCTCAGGAGACGGTCTTCTTTGCCTTCTTCTTCCAAGATCTTTTTTATCTCATCTGCCGCTCTATTCGTCACAGTTACCATAACATATCCCTCCTCCTTTTAGTATCTCTAAAAATTCTCTCAAATCCCTGACGACGTGGTCCCCCTCATAATCTCCTTCTCTGTCCAGAAGATAGGCGTTTATTCCCACCTTCTTGGGTACCTCATGATCGAATATATTATGATCTCCCACGTGATAAAAGTTTTCTGGCTCAACTTTGACCTCTTTCAGCACCTCTATATAAAATTTTGTCTCCTTCTTAACCATTCCAAGATCGGATGTGGAAGAGAAGATATATGTGAAGTAATCTTTTATCCCTCCAATCTGAACATCCACAAATTCTCTCATGGCGTTCGTGGATAGTACAAGCGTGTATCGATCTTTGAGACCGTCCAATGCCTCCAATGCGTCTGGAAAGATCTTTATTTTATCTTCGTACATCTTTAAGAGATCTTCTACCGAGAAGTCCAGATTAAAATATTTCATCCAATAATTTATATCGTACCATTCTATATTACCCTCTCCGACCTTCTCATATTCGTATTCAACAAGTTTTACCGCCTCTTCCAGCCCTACCTCATATTTTTCTTTGTATAATCTTGGAATGCCGTCTCTCCAGACTGAATCTGCAAATTTCTTATCCGTAATCGTGCCATCCATATCAAAGGAGACGACTTCCTTCATCTCTCATCTTTAGTGCATGTGTATAAATAAAAGCTTCGCATTCAAGAGTTTGTAAAGGAGATTTTGAAATGTTAAACGTTGGAATTATTGGGGGAACGGGCTATACGGGTGGAGAACTTCTAAGAATTTTATGTTGCCATCCAGATGTTGAAATCGTCGCGGTAACCTCGAGAAATGCTGCTGGAAAGAAGATAGAGGAAGTCCATAAAAATTTGAGGGGGATCGTGGATATGGAATTCGTCGATACGAGAGCAAAGATCGCAAAGGAGTGCGATGTGGTCTTTACGGCGGTGCCTCACACAAAAGCGATCTCGATCGTTCCAAAGCTCCTAAAATATGGGTCGAGGGTAATCGATCTCAGTGCGGATTATAGATTAAAGGTGAAAGAATATGAGAGGATATACGGGGTTGAACACACCGATAAGGAAAGAAAGGCGATATATGGGCTTCCAGAGATTTATCGAGAAGATATAAGAGATACAGACCTCGTTGCTAACCCTGGATGTTTTCCAACGGGGACGATCCTTGCCGCGGCTCCTATTGTGAGGGAAGGATATGTAGAGAGGGTCATCTTCGATTCAAAGACGGGGATTTCTGGAGCAGGAGTAAATCCGACAGAAAACTCACACTATCCAAATCTGGCAGAGAACGTGATTCCCTACAAAATGATAGATCATAGGCACGTCGAAGAGATGAGAGAAGCACTTGAAGGGGTTAAGGTCAGCTTTACACCACATATAATCGCGGCGATAAGAGGGATACTAACTACTGCACACATCATCCTTAAAAGAAAGCTCGCCCTAAAGGATGTGGTAGACATATATAATGAAGCTTATGGAAAAGAGCCGTTTATAAGATTGCATGGGGATATACCTAATCTATCTTATGTCAGAGGAACAAACTTCTGTGACATTGGGGGTTTTTCCCTTGAGGAAGAGAACGATAGGCTCGTGATTATAAGTGCCATAGACAATCTGGTTAAGGGGGCATCGGGACAGGCGGTGCAGAACATGAACATCATGTTCGGGCTGGATGAAAAAGCAGGATTATTTTATCCGGGTTTATCTCCTTGAAGAACATAAGGTTCTTTCAACTTCTATGTGCTCAAAATTTGAAGGATTTTTGAAGACCCAACAAGTTGACAGCCCCAGAGCAACGAAAGTTATAAATATTGGAAATACCAACCATAATATTCGTTATATATGTGGGGACGAAGCAGGATATGTGAACTACATGAATCACCCACTCAAGCTCCGCGCATGAACCAAGGAAGATGATCAGTCAGCCGCTTCTGATCCCAGATCTCGGGAAGAAGTCTCGCTAAACAGGAGAACAAATATGACAAAGAACTGTGTGTATTGTTCCGGGCCTTTCTATAGTCCGGAAGAAACAGAGAGCATGGCCGAATTGGCTGCCATGCTCGAGGGAAATGGATATCAGACATTTTTACCTCATCGTGACGGGATCGAAGCCTACTTTTTAAAGGCAAAAGATGCCCAGGGGTTTAATCAAGAAACCGAGCTGCTTACCGAAGAGGCCATCTTTGCCCTCGATGTCTACCAGATCATTGAGCGCTGCGGCTCTCTGGTCTTCAACATGAACGGCCGGGTCCCTGATGAAGGGAGTGTCTTTAAAACAGCGCTTGCCTTTGCCACAGGCAAACCGCTTCTGATTTACAAAAATGACAATCGGAGCACCTTCCACGGCAATGATAACTCCATGATCACAGGACTTTCTTATACATTTTCTACCATCAGCAACCTCAAGGAGATCCCGAAGGAGCTGGAGGAGGTGGCCAAAAAAGTGGCATCTGAGGGGGAAAACCCGTATGCGGGAGAGAACATCCCCCCTTCAGTGAGAACGGTCATCGATCTTGGCAGGAAAATCTGGGGATTTGTTGAGGACACACTCGTTTCTCACGCAAAGGAAGAGGAATACCCTACCCTTATCGGAAAGCTTGCCGCTATGTGTAAAGCATCTTTCCCTGCGAAGCAGCTCGATGTGGCAGATCTCGACGTAACAAAGAAGAAAGTCTATTGCTCAGGTCCTCTGTTTTGTCCTGAAGAGATGGGCGTAATGTCAAAAATTGCGAGGATTGTCGAAGAGAGCGGCTATGAAACCTACCTACCCCATCGCGATGGGGTAGAGGCATTTGTGATGAATGCGGTAGATAGCCCCATTGCCAATGCCTACATATTCAAACCATTCAATATAATTGTGAACAAGGCAGTCTTTGCCTTCGACATCTATCAGATCGTGGATAAGTGCGACACCTTTGTCTTCAATATGAACGGTCGGGTCCCTGATGAAGGGGGGGTGGTGGAAACCGCGGTTGCCTTTGCTGCCGGCAAACCCATCGTCATCTACAAAAATGACCAGAGGACTGCCTTCAATGGGAAGGACTGCCCCGTGGTCATAGGCACTACGTTTACGTTTTCCACCGTGGATACAATCGAGCGTATACCTAAAGAATTGGAAAATGCGGCGAAAAAAATCGCTTCACAGGGGGAGAGTTCATATAGAAACAATATCCCACCACTCGTTCTCAAAACGGTAGGCTTTGGATATTGGGTGCAAAAGATGCTCAACCTCATCCAACCCTTGAAACCCAAGAACGTATTACTCGAGAGAAAAGCATAATGAACAAACAACACTGGGAGGGAACAATACGGCAAAAGCAAAGATCACAGTAATGGGAAGTTTTATTGTGGATTTAATGGCAAGGGCCCCTCATTTGCCGGCCACAGGTGAGACGGTAAAGGGAAGCGTGTTCGAGATTGGGCCAGGAGGAAAAGGGTCCAATCAGGGGATTGCCGCCCATCGCTTAGGCTCTAATGTGACCATGATCACCAAGATCGGCACGGATTTCTTCGGCCATGAGGTTGCCCTGAGAAGTTTTCAAAATGAGGGTATGGATACCTCGTTTATCTTCAAGGACGACAAGCTCGCCACAGGTACCGCCCTGATCATGGTGGATGAGAACACCAGTGAAAATAAGATCGTGGTCACCCCTGGTGCATGCGACAACATCACCGAGAGCGAGATAGAAAAGGCGAGAGGTTCAATTGAAACGTCAGAGGTGTTCTTGACCCAGCTTGAGACAAATATGGAAGCAGTAGAGAAAGCAGTAGATATTGCCCATGCAAAAGGGGTGAAGATCATCCTTAACCCCGCACCGGCACGCAAGGTATCCGAAGAGATCTTGAAAAAAATCGACATCTTAACCCCGAATGAGGTGGAGGCCTCTATCCTATCAGGAGTGCAAATCGACACTATGGAAGATGCAAAAAAAGCAGCTCGAGCACTCATGAGCAAAGGCGTGGGAAATGTTATCATCACTCTGGGCAGCAATGGGGCTCTGGTGGTCACAGCAAAAGATGAAAAATTTATCGAAAGCCCCAATGTTGATGCAGTGGATACTACCGGAGCTGGAGATGCGTATAATGGCGGTCTTGCAACCGCACTGGCCGAAGGAATGGATATATTTGAGGCTGCTGAATTTGCGAATACGGTAGGGGCACTGTCTGTGACAAAGATCGGTACATCCCCTGCTATGCCGTACAGGGAAGACCTTGACAGATTTTTGAAAACTGCATAACAAGAGAGGAGATAGAATGAAGATACAGGACTATATTGATCATACATTGTTGAAACCAGAGGCAACAAAAGAGCAGGTGAGGACACTATGCATAGAGGCAAAGGAATATGAATTTTCCTCTGTGTGTGTAAATCCCTTCTACACCTCGCTCGTAAGTAAAGAGCTAGAGGGAAGTGAAGTAAAGACATGCGTTGTTATCGGCTTTCCTCTGGGGGCCACGGCAAGTCAGGTCAAGACCTTTGAGGCAGAAACTGCAGTGAGAGCAGGCGCCCAGGAAGTAGATATGGTGATCAACATCGGGGCACTTAAAGATACCGACTATGATGTGGTAGAAGAAGACATAAAGGCAGTGGTCGACGCAGTTAAAGGTAAGGCCCTGGTTAAAGTCATCATCGAGACCTGTCTCCTAACCGATGAAGAAAAAGCAAAGGCATGCGAGCTTGCAACAAAGACAGGCGCTCATTTCGTCAAGACCTCAACCGGTTTCAGCACAGGTGGTGCAACTTTAGGAGATGTCGCCCTCATGAGAAAAACTGTCGGAAACAAAGCTGGAGTAAAGGCCTCTGGTGGAATCCGTGATTATAAAACTGCCCTCGCTATGATAGAGGCTGGAGCAACCAGGATCGGCACGAGCTCGGGGGTTAAGATCATGGAAGAGGCCGCGCAGGGCAAGTAAACTTTTCCATCATCAAGGTGCAGTATCCTTCTACATCAGCAATGCACTTTCTCAGCAATAGATTGGAATTCGTTCTTTTGTGTATCTGCGCTTGTTCTTATCTTGGTTCATAAAAGCACATTCTAAAAATCTTTTAACTTCACTTGTGACATGTGAAAATGTTCCATTTTCACGGTGCTCACGACTTTCGTCGTGGTCCTCACCCCTTCAGGGTGGGATCCCAAGAATCTTCGATTCTTGAGGACATACGGAAATCGAAGATTTCCGACTACACGAAATCAAAGATTTCATTGCATACACAAATCGAAGATTTGCGTATGTCATGCTTCGCATGGCACTTCGATTTCCAAATGAAGTTTGGATAGCGGTCGTGTTATAATGAAAAATTTAGGAGATTAAAAGTCTGCTCGATGTCCAAGATCAGAAT
>JGI24023J19991_10000777_pt1 | contig 25058 bp, 20 predicted proteins | sample Cruoilmetagenom1_FD_19991 | JGI IMG/M metagenome (IMG submission 19991) | reverse complement strand
TGGAAGTCGATTTGTATCTGGAAAAAGACATCCCCTGGCAACAACTCGCCTTTCGCACCATCACCCACACCCTTGAATTCTATTTTGCCGATCGGCAATCGGGTAATTTTAATTTACATACCCGTGACCTGTATGCCGATGCCAAACCGGCTGTTCGATAAGTTATCATGCCTTGATAGAAGCTGATACAACAACAGCCGCAGAGGTCGCAAAGAAAAACATTTAAAGCAGTCGTGATTCAATATTTCCGTCATACCGGTCAATTTCGTGCCTGCTTGAATTTCGCGGGCAAGATAGGGGGCTGGGGATATTTGGGCCGCCCTTGATGACACTCGGCGGCAACGCAGGCTGAGAGTGCCTCATGAAGTTAGTGATGGGCGGCGGGGCAAAAGTGGTCGTAGAGAGGTTAATGAGTTAAGCCGCTTTTACTCTCGCACAGGCGCAGCAGGTAACTTTAGTTCGGCAATCGTTCCACCACCATCTCGTGGGCGCAGTGTGAGTTTTTGCCCATTAATCCCGGCCAGCTGTTGTGCAATACTTAAACCCAAGCCACTTCCCCCGGTTTCTGAATTGCGTGACTGCTCCAACCGGTAAAAGGGTCGAAATACGGCTTCCAGCTGTTCGGCAGGGATGCCCGGGCCACGATCCATGATCTGGATAGTGATGTCGCGTTTACCACATTGGTAAGACACCTCAACTGGAGAGCCGCCACCATAGCGAACGGCATTTTCTAACAAGTTGGCAATGATACGGCGCAGGGCCAGGGGGTTGGTAAAGGTATAACATGTGTCGCGCGCTTGCCACTGAATAGTGGCACCACCACGCCGGGCACAGTTGACCAGATCATCCAGCATCAAATAGATAATCACCTTTTGTTGCTCGCCTCTTTCAAGATCCCGGCTTAGTTCGAGAAACTGGCCAATCAGGCAGTCCATCTGTTCTACATCACTGCGGATGCCATTAACAAGTTCAGGATCAACCTCCTCCGGTAGCATCTCCAGGGCAAGTTGGGTGCGCGCCAATGGTGTTCTTAGATCATGGGAGATGCCGGCTAGCAGTGTTGTCCTGTTACTGAGTAATTCTTGCACCTGTATTGCCATTTCATTGAAGCTTCTGGCCAGGGTCACCAATTCATCCGGCCCCGACTCCGGTATGAACTCAGGTTTTTCCCCACTACCGATGCGTTGAGCATTGCGCGTTAAACGCTCCAGTGGGATGTAAGATAATGCACTAATACAGTGGCTGTCAGAAGAATGGCGAGTGTGCCAACAAAGATCAGCAGAAACAGCGCCAGAGGAGGTCGGACGGCAAGATGGGAGCGCAAGAATCCGATGAAAATGGTTTTCTGCTTAAAGGGGAGTTCTATCCAAAGCCATTCATCAGAGTGGCTATCACGCGATATGTTAATGCTGCCTTTTAATCCGGCCTGTTCTTCCAAGGCTGTTTCGAGGAAGAAATAATAAGGTAAAAACTCATGGGCTTCAGTCAGCTGTGGTTGTGTCTCCTTGATCTTTAGATTGTATTTTTCGAATAGCTCTTGTGCGTATTTATCTCTTTTGCTGGAGGGACGTTCCGCCCAGCTATGCGCAGCGAAAAGCATTAATGCCGCATAATCGTCTGCCGCCTGCTTNCCTACAGGGACGAGCATGTAATAACCGATGACACCCAGAGTATAGAGTAGAAAACTCAGCGATACAGCGGCAATGATAGTCACTGTCCTGGCAAANAGNGTGCGTGGCAGTGGCATCAGTTTTGCTGCTCATCCGGGTTAAGTGCAAACAGATAGCCTTCNCCCCAGATGGTGCGAATGTAGATAGGATTGGCTGGATCGGGCTCAATTTTACGCCGCAGCCGTGTGACCCTTACATCAATGCTACGGTTAAAAGGCTGGTGTTCATAACCTTTGAGAAGTTGTAACAGAGCATCTCTGTTAAGTACACGGTTAGGGTGTTTAATAAAAATTTCAAGCAGAGTAAATTCACCGCTGGTTAGAGCCACCTCCTTGTCGTGATGAAATAACTGTCGAGTCTGTAAAACTATCCTGTAAGGACCAAAGGTACTGTCCTGCGGTTTGGTCGATTCATTTTTCTGGTTAGCTGTGCTGCGGCGTAAGACGGAGCGTATGCGTGCGAGTAACTCTCTGGGGTTAAAGGGCTTGGGCAGGTAATCATCTGCACCAATCTCAAGCCCTACGATACGATCCACTTCTTCACCGTGCGCAGAGAGAATAATGATGGGCATATTTCCCTGCTTGCGGATGAACTTGGCCAGAGACAGGCCATCGTCCCCAGGTAGCATAAGGTCCAGAATAATAAGATCGGGGGTTTGCTGCTGAAGCGTCGATTTCATCGCTACGCCATCGCTTGCGGTACTAACCGAATAACCACTCTCTGTCAGATAGCGTTTCAGCAGATTGCGTAATGCACTGTCGTCATCGACAACCAGAATTTTCTCTGCTTTCTTGGCCGGTACATCTTTCATTGTCATCGTTTTTGAAACAATTTGTTACAAATGCCTGCTTTGCTGAAACAGTCGAGAAACAGTTTTTGTCCATTCTGGGTAGGCCGGAAATCCATGTCAATCCTGACATTACCGGATAATCAAAAAGAAGGAAATAATTATGTTAGTCAATAATGAGAAAGTATATACCCGCAAGGTATTTAAGAATGCGTCTAAAAATACAGCTATGAAGCTTAGAACACTACTGATAGGTGGTGCGTTGACGCTCTTTGGTAGCACTATTTTTGCTGCTGATGGCGGTAATGATATGGAGAAGCCAAAAGATATCAAAAAACTGATGAAGGCAGATATGGCCCTCATGAAACCCGATTTGCAAAAGCAAGTACAGTCGTTATCTCTGGGGAGCAAAAGGGAACTGATGAAGATTATGTCCAAACATACCCGACGTAGTGACACTCTGACCTTGCGGCAGGTGATGCATGAAGTATTGTCCGATTATCAAAGTATCGCCAGCGGGATCATGACCGACAATGCGGCGCAGGCCGNAGATAGCGCCAGGCGACTGGCCAATCACCGGTTACCAAAAGGCGGTCTATTGCCCTATATGAAAGCGGAACATGTCAGCGATGCCCAGCTGTCGGTATTGGTTCCCTTTAATGATTCCGTCGAGGGGAATGCATTACGTCTGGCGGCTGCCGCAGACAAAGGAAATATTGCCGATGCGGCGCAGTATCTGGGCAAGATCGCGGCAGGTTGCGTCGGTTGCCACCAGGTATTCAGAGGTCAGCCAGGAACATCTTCACGCTTACGATAGTAAAAACAATAAAAAAAGAGCAGTCGTAAAACATCAAATTCAAATAAAAGGGGTAGTACCTATGAGAAATATCAATGTAATTGGCACTGCGGTTATCGCCGCATTCAGCGGCTCCATACCTGTAGCCTATGCGACTAATGGTGATCAGATGTTAGGTGTAACTGCGACACAATGGGGTATGGCAGGAGCTATTGTTGCGGCACCTCAGGATGCCGGCACCGTATTGACCAATCCTGCAGGTTTGGCAACACTCGATATAGAAGATATACGGGTCGATATGGGATTTGGTTTCCTTAATCCACCGCGTAAGGTAAATGGTGTAGAGAGTGATTCTAACTATTACCTTATTCCTTCCGGCGCCATGGCGCTGCGTCTCGATGACAAGTTGACCTTCGGTATGGGGATGGCGGGGCTATCAGGCATGGGGGTGGATTTTAATGATACCGCCCCAAATGCGCCCGGAAATCAGAATGTGGTTACTAACAAGCAGTTCTACAAGATTGCTCCCGGGTTCGGATACCAGATCAATGACAAATTATCATGGGGCGCCGCGCTGAATATCGATTATCAGAGTCTCGCCCTGGATATTGGCAAGACAGATACCCACTTACCACAAAATCAGGCCTATGGTTATGGTGCCTCAGTTGGTCTGATCCATAAGACCAGTGATGCGATCCAGTTGGGTTTTGCCTATATCAGTAGGCAATATATGGATGAGTTTAGATGGAATACGACCAACGGCCCTGTGTCCATGACAATGGACGCGGCCCCCCAGACTAGTCTGGGTGTTGCCTATACGCCGAGTAGCGATCTATTGGTCGAGGCGGATATAAAACATATCGCCTTCTCTGATGTGATGGATAAGATAAATATGCATACCCCTTCGGGAACGAACGTAATTAACTATGGCTGGGATGACCAGATTGTCTATTCACTGGGTGTGCAAAAACAGCTAAGTAAAAAAACGACTGTTCGCTTCGGCTTAAACTATGGTGAATCACCTATTGGCCCGGAAGATGTGGATAGTAATGTCGGTTCACTGGCTATTGTCGAATCCCATTTGAGTGCCGGTTTTACACGCCAGGTGGGTAAGCGAGTCTCAGTGTCGGCCTCCTATGTGCATGGCTTTCATAATAAGCTTACCTCATCAAGTGGCAGCGGTACCACAATAGAACTTGAGCAGAATATTGTTAATGTACAAATCAGTTACAAAATGTAATAGAGGAGAAATAGAATGACCGTAGATAGAATTGTTCATGTAGTGGTGGGTCTAATGGTGCTGCTTGGTATAGCATTATCCCATTTTGTGCATCCCAACTGGATTATATTGTCAGCCATGGTGGCGTTTAGCATTCTTCAAAGTGGGTTTACAGGTACTTGTCCGCTGTCGTTTGTATTGAAAAAGGCAGGCGTTAAGCAGGGGGACTGCTGTTAGGCACAGGTTACGGTCTAAGCGGACTACAAGGTTACCATTGACCGTAATCTTGTAGTTCTTAGTAGCATGTATCTATTGTGTTTTAAGGNTGTAGTCACATCNCTTTTGTAGCGTGTTGCGCGCCATGCACAACATGGGTTTTATTGTATAACAATTATTAATTTTCCTCAGAATTTAAGTAAAATCAATAACTTGTCTCCCAGCTCCGGATCGGCAGGGCGCTGCAGTCCGTGTCCGACACTCTAATTTGCACACGAAAGATGCGTATATTTAGTGGATAAAACGATTTATCTAAATAAACCAAAATAAACCAGACACCCACTTTAATGAGATATATTACTTCATAAAAGCAGGTTATACATCTTGGTGGCCCTATTGTGTGGTATCGTCTCGCCATAATTTTTTAGGACAGCTTCATGACACAAAATACCCTCTACTGGCACGACTACGAAACCTTTGGCATCGACCCGGTGCGGGACCGAGCGGTGCAGTTTGCCGGGCTGCGTACCGATGAGGATCTCAACATCATCGGTGAGCCGTTGAATATTTTCGCACGGCCTGCGCCGGATACCCTGCCGCACCCGATGTCGTCGTTGATTACCGGGATCACACCGCAACAGGCGCTGGAGCAAGGCATGCCGGAGGCGGAGTTTATCGCCCGTATTTTGGAGGAGTTGTCTCAGCCGGGGACTTGTGGGGTGGGTTACAACTCACTGCGCTTCGATGACGAGGTGACGCGCAATACCCTCTACCGCAACCTCTTCGACCCCTATGGCCGTGAGTGGCAGAACAGCAATTCGCGCTGGGATATTATCGATATGGTGCGCGCCTGCCGTGACCTTCGCCCGGAGGGGATTGTCTGGCCCAAACGGGAAAATGTCGACCGCAGCAGCTTCAAACTGGATGAACTGACCGTCGCCAATGGTATCGAACACGCGCAGGCGCACGATGCCCTGTCCGATGTCTACGCCACCATTGCGATGGCGAAGTTGATTAAGGACAAGCAACCGAAGCTGTACGATTTTCTCTACAAGCTGAGGCGCAAGAAAGAAGTCCTCAAGCACATTGACCTGAAGGACATGACGCCGATACTCCACACCTCCGGGATGTACGGCAGTGACTACGGCAATACCCGCATGGTGGTTCCGATTGCCGCCCATCCGATCAACAAGAACAGTGTGATTGTCATCGACCTCGCTCAGGATCCGACGATACTGCTCGAACTCGGGGCGAAGAAACTGCGCGAGCGACTCTATACCTCGGTAGCCGATCTGCCCGACGGGGTGGAGCGTCCGGCCTTGAAACAGATCCTCATTAATAAGTGCCCGGCGATCGCCCCCACCTCGACCCTCACCGGTGAGACCGCCAAGCGGCTCAACATCGATCTGATGCATTGTCAGAAGAATCGTCAGACACTGCTCGGTTCGCGCAAAGAGATCCAGCTGAAGATCGCCAAGATCTTCGAGCCGCGTGAATTTGAACCGGTCAGCGATCCCGACCTGATGATCTATGGTGGTGGTTTCTTTGGCGACAAAGACAAGGCGCTCATGGACACCATCCACAACACCGATCCCGAGGAGCTGGGCAGCCAAACCTGGAGCTTCGCTGACAAGCGCCTGCCGGAGATGCTGTTTCGCTACCGTGCGCGCAACTATCCTGAAACACTCAGTGCTGATGAGCAGGCCCAATGGTTGGAACACTGCCGTGCACGGCTAATTGAGGGCGAATCGGGTCACCTCAACTTTGAAAACTTCTATGCGGAGATCGAGCAACTGCGAACCGAGATGGAGCTTGATGCCGACAAAAACCAGATCCTCAAGCAAGTAAAGGAATTTGGGCGTGAACTGGAGTCGTTTATCGTAAGTAGCAAGTAACCCACTTAATCAAAACTTAGCGGTGCCTGTTGTCGATGCAGAAACCAGTTGTCCATCACCACATGCTGGGCAAACCAACGACTTCCCAACAAGCGATGAGCAAAGAATTCCTTAATCGATTGCGGCAGACGTTCCATCAGGTCGGGAGCCGGTTGCCGTTTACCAAAGCGTTCTGTTAGCTGCTGGTAATACGACTGTATATTCTCTTTACGATAATTGCCCGCTGCCTGACGAATCGCCCTGGCGGCCAGCATGGCCGACTCTACTGCCGGGCGAATGCCTTCGCCACTTTGCGGATAGGCGAGGCCAGCGGCATCACCGATCAGGAGTACCCCATCCTGAATGAGTTCCCGGGGGGCATGGGGATAGAGCAGATAGGCATGACCGGGAAACTTGTCCGGGGTGTCGGTCGGGATCTTGCCCTGTTTTTTCAGGTACTGGCTGAACTCGGCCACATGCTCGGTCAGTCTGTTGGTATCTTCACGGCCAAGGCCGACATTCAGGTAGTCGCCCTTTCGCACCACCCAGCCATAGCCTTCCAGGTCCTTGCAAAAAAACAACTCGGGCACATCACCAGAAACAGTACATTCGGCTTGTTGCTCAGGCGTCATGGAAAATTCGATCTCTTGTGCCACGACAGTGCGTTCACTGCTGCCGGGCCGGGCACCCATGGCACGGGCNACCGGACAAAAATGCCCCCCGGCNCCCACCACCAGTTTGGCCTTGTAACGGTCATTCACCCGCCACACACCGTCCTGATACTGCATGGACTTGAATTTGGTNTTGAGGATGNGTTCTGCACCNCAACGCTTCAGNAGATAGGCATCNAACTCNGAGCGACGAATACCATAACTGACCGGTTCATCNGCCANNTTGGTATCCACTTCACGGCCACCCATAAGGCTGATACGAAATCCGCTGACGGCTTGAAGGNTATTGTTTTTTTGATAATCGGCCANATCGAGTTGCAGTTCCAGCATCACTTCCGGGGTGACCCAACCGGCNCAGGTCTTGTCGCGGGGAAACTCGGCCTTATCCATAATGGCGACANGCAANCCACTATCACGTAAGTACCAGGCCAGTGTCGAACCGGCAGGTCCTCCGCCAACGATCAGCACATCATATTCAGTCATGNCGACCTAATCCGCCGGGCTATAGAGGTGTGCCCGGGACCAGGGCAATTCATTGTGTGTCGCCCGGGTAAAGACAATCTGGAACAACTGTAGATCACTGTTATTGAAGGCAGCGAGGGAACCCACCAGATACAGACGCCAGGCACGGATAAAGGTTTCGTCAAAATCTTCACGAATGATGTCGAGATTATCTTCAAACCGTTGCCGCCAGTGTTCCAGCGTCCTGGAATAATGCAGGCGCAGGTTTTCGACATCCTGCACCGAGAAATTAAACGGCTCAAAGATATCCATCATTTCCTTAATCGAAGGAGGATAGGCGCCCGGGAAAATGCGTTTCTCGATCCAGGCATTCATCGGACCTGGGAAATTTCGGCCAATCGAGTGCACGAGCCCTCTCCCATCCGGTTTCAGGCAGCGATCCACCACTTCGCCCAAAGCTGAATAACCACGGTTACCTATATGCTCAAGCATACCGACTGAAACGAACACATCATACTCGCCCTGAATATTACGGTAATCATCTTCGATGTATTCCACCTTATCTGACAGACCTTCCTGCAGGGCTCTGGAGCGAGCATAAACGATTTGCTCGTGAGAAATATTATAGGCCTTGACCGTCACACCATAGTTCTTGGCCATAAAGCGGGACAGGCCACCCCAGCCACAACCGGCTTCAACCACGCTATCACCCGGCTTGAGTTGTAACTTGCGGCAAACATGATGCAATTTTGCAATCTGCGCTTCTTCCAGACTCATATTCGGATCGGGGAAGTAGGCACAGGTATATTGCGTGGCCGCTTTATCCAACCACAACTCATAAAATTTATTACTCAGATCGTAATGATGATGAATATTGTGTCGGGAGGCATGTAAGGAGTTAGCCTTGGGACGGCGATTCACCCAGGTTTTAACCATCTTGCTAAACATATTATCGGCCAGGCTGACGGCCAGGGATTTATAGGCGACTTCCAGAAATTTCAGCAGATCACCTTCAACCTCCAGTCGGCCAGTACTGTAGAGATCACCAAAATGGAGTTCCGGATCGATTAAAAACCAGTACATGGCACCACGGTCCTTGAATTTCACATGCGCGACAGCGGGCAGTTCGGTCTGGTGCATGTATTCAACACCATCCCACAACGAAGCGATGAACGGCGGGTGGCCAACCAACGCCGACATTCGGCGCAACAGCCAGCGATCAAGTACATTGACCCGTTTGGGTTTGGTCAATGCCTTCGAAACCACACCGAGTTTATTTTTGCTAGTCGTTTGAACTCTTTGCTGGGTATTTTCTGATTGCCGTTGTTCTTGTTGTTGTTGCATGACTACCCCTCGACCATTCCATTTAGATCACAAGCTGCAATGGGACCATCCTAATGCAAAATTTCGGATTTACAAACCCCTGACACGCGGTTTTATCTATTTCAAACCAGTTTTTCAAGGCTTTAGAGTTATTTAAGGGCATATCTGAAAATAGTGATTTTCACCCGGAGGGCACAGGTTTGTGAGAGCAAGGAAGCACCGCGCGCACGACTGCATGGCAAGGATTGTTCCAGACAATCCTTTTGCATTTCCTCCATCCATGGAGGTCAGTGCAGGAGCTAGGGCGGAGCAGGACGCTAGAGCCGCGGAACTGCAGTGTATATGGAATACATGAGGACATGGCGCCCTCCGGGTGTTTGAGTACGGGGCTGATGCCGCTATCACGGATCTGTGCCCGTTTTGGGTGAAAAGTGCATTTTTAGATGTGCCCTTAAGCTAATCAATACCATACCGACAGAAATAGCTGCAACACATTCGCCGAAAATTGGTAGGCGGGTTCGTTACCAACCAGGCTGGCATCGTCCCGTGAAACCCGGGCATCCCTGAAATCCTCATACTCAAATTTCATATAGTCAAAGGCCAAATTGACACTGGCCTTGTCGACAAATCCCCATCCCGATTTGCCAAATTCATAACTTACCGCCAACCCCAGCGTGGTGCTGTCATAGGTACTCAGTTCCTTATCCCGTGCTCGAAAATCCAGTGGCTGGGTACTTTTTTCGGCATGCAGGTCACTGTAGAAATCTGCCCGTGTCTGTGAGTACAGCCTGTAGCGAAACTCGACAATAACATTCTCCCCGAACGGGTGCGTATAACCCACTTCCGAGTCATTGGCTTCGATTCCCCAGTCATCAGTAAAAATCCTTTCCTTATAATGTATCGCCGCCCGGTAGGGTAAATAGTAATTGAATTTTATCGATCCGGCCCTACTGGTTCTGGTTCCCGGGTAAACTTCAAAATCAAACCGATCCGCACCAGCAAACTCATATCGATACTGCCGATAAGGATTATTGAGAAAACCTTCATCGGTTATGGTTTCAAAGTTCAGGCCCAGGATCAGGTTTTTTGTCACTACCTGTGACAGTCCAACACTATACTGTTGCCTTTCGACAGTCTCGTGAAAGTCAGGATCCCTTGTCTTATTACCATCAACAAACAGTGTTTTGTAAATACTGTCCTTGCCACGGGAATACCCCATGCTGACGGTAGTCAGATCACCAAACATATCCATACTGATCCCAAAATGATAGGAATCCGAGACGTAATCATTTTCTTCACTGTTGGTATATCCAAAACTCATGATGGATTTGCCATGCAGGTAATCAAAACCCACAGATTGTTCAGTACGTTCTTCCTTATATTCACTTGCGCCCAGGGTTTGTACATCGATCGAGGCGCTACTTATGTTATCGACATAGTAGTTTGCATAGGCTGAAAAGGATTTGTCATCCCCCTTTCTGACCAGAATGGAAGGCCCGGTAATATCCATACCACCCCCCTGATAGGAATGGGACAGGACATCGGCCCGGTCTTCAGGTAAAACAGCAGAATGTGCCGGGCTTGTTAAGGCAATAATCAGGCTTGCCAGGATAAACCGTGAAACGCTAGTTGCAACCACAGCCACCACCTTGACTGCCTTCACCACCCCGCGCCCCTTCACGTGCTTCAAAAACATGCTTGCGATAAGAGGAAGAAACCGGATCCCGGGAAAAGCTCATGATCGGATCGGCCAGATTGGCGCGCTCATAGGGTTGCACCCAGGGCTCAATGGCACAACCTGAGATAAACACAACCAATAATAACATAAGGGCAACAGGTCGCATATTTATTCCCTGATCAAGGCCCGTATCTGTTGCTGATATTCTTGTTCATAACCCGGCTTGTAACCCTTGTGCAGGTAGCGCATATTACCATCCCGATCGATAATTATTGTTGTCGGCATAGCCAAAACTTTATACATCTTGCTGACCGTATTCTTGTTGTCAAACAAAATCGGGAAACTCACTTTTATACTTCTCAGCAAAGTCGAGGCCTTGCTGGAATCCTGCTCAACATTGACACCCAGCAAGGTAAAACCGAGAGACTTGTATTTTTTATATAATTCTTCGAGCAAGGGCATCTCCTGCCGACATGGCGCACACCATGATGCCCAAAAGTTGATCATTACGACCTGACCACGAAACTCACTTAGCTTGAGATTCTTGCCATGATTACTTTTCAGGGTAAAGTTTGGTGCAACTCCCGATACGGTACCTGCACCGGCTACCGGTATCACCAGACAAACACCCAGCACAACTGACAGCAACCATCTTATATTTTTCTTACTTATAAATGCCATAATTCACCTCAGAAAAAGATCGCCAGACCGAAAGTAAATTCCAGATTATTTACTTTTTTCTCTCGCCCAAAATAGTCATGTTGAAAGGTATGGTTACGCATATCAATATGGACTGACAGCCAATCCGCCCCAATAAATCGGTAACCAATACCGTAAACAAAGGTTGAGTGATCATCACCACCAAACTTGGTAACACCAGAACCAATGGTTAAATATAGATCGGTATTGAATGCCAGGTCACGTCCCCAGAACACCTCACCGGGTAACAAGTTATAACCCAGCATGATATTGTAATATTCAAGCTCACGTTCGCTCTCTGTAAAAATATCACTGCCGCTATATTCTTCCTGGCTCGATTTACCCGCTGTCGTCTTACCCAAAGTCGAGACCAGAAAAACATCCTCCGTCAGGTGGTAAGCAAACCAGAGACCTTGTACACTGTTTGCGCCAAAATCCTCAACGCTCATTACCCCGTTGTAGTAACCAATCTCGAAACTCTCTGTATCAATTCCGGCAATATGGGCATCCTGCCGAAGCACCTGCGGTTTCATGATCTGCTCTTCTGCCTGCATAGGCTCAACAGCACGGAGTTGTGTGATGGGAAATAACCATGCAAACAGGCTTATACCCAGACACCCTAGAAAAAACTTCCGACCCCAACCGACCATATCGCTATTTCCTCATTATCATTACTACTGGAAAAAATGACATATTCCTTATATTCCGCTCGCAGAAAAAAACTTCGTGTCAAATAGGCCCTGACACCGATACCGACGTGAGACGTGCTGTCTTCCTGATCCTTCTGGCGCACCAGGGATGATCGGGTTTTGGTTTTGATGGTACCTGTCCCCAGGGTAAAAAACGGTGAGACACGCCATTCCGGGAACGGCTGTGCCACCAGATTGATATTAACAAGGGTGCTAATCGAGAGACTGCCAATCATTTGTGAGACAGACAATTCGGTGGAAAGATTTGCATTGAAAGCATAAGCGCCATACAAGCTGAATACATCGGCACCCTCAGCATCCCCCCATAAGGTACCGATTTCCCAGTCACGTTGGCTAAAGCCTGCCTGGTTGATATCCTCTAACTTGAGCAGATTACCATCGGGCATCACGGTCTTTTCAAGCTCAGTCCTGGTAACCCAACCTTCTTCACCCTTTTCGGTTATAACCTTGTACCAACCGGCCTGCTGCTTCAATACCGTTAACCAACTGCCACGAGACAGATCCAGATTGACGGGATAGCCTTTTCCCGGACCGGTATGGATCTGGATGAAGGGTTCCACGACTTTGACCTTTTGCTCGATCTCGGCCCAGACTTCGGAGCCCGTCCAAAGCGCCCCCCAGGCAAGTAGTATGATGAAAATTCGCATGACTTCAGTGCCCATACCTGATGACTCAGGGGCATGTGGGCAAACACATCTCTTATTGTTATGTTATTAATACAGGAATGTACCACACCCGGACCAGCCAAACCCATACCGAATAATCAATTCACCGGTACCACAAAGGGATTATTGTAATACTGTCCACCGCCATCAAGCCATTCGGAGATCAGTTTAAGCTCGGCAGGGGAAAGTGCCCCGGTATGATCAAATGTACCACCGGGATCATTTTCTAGCTCATTAAAAAACCGTCTACTTGCATTGGCACCATTCACAGACATGGGTGGGCCAACAGCAGTCGGGACATCGACAAGCACACTATCGATGATCTGATCACCATTCCCATCCAGTACCGGATTGCCATCATCATCTACCTGGGGTACATCAACTAAAACTTGTACATTTGTCAAAGCTAGACCATCAGAAGCCTGCTGAACATCACGCACAAACAGTTCTCGATAAGACTTTATTTGATTCTGACCATCAAGCGGGTCAATCATGGTACTTTGTATGCTGTCATTCAAATTCAATTGACTGCCGTTGGCAGGGGCAGGGACTTGTACCATTATTCCGTCAACCGCGATGGGTGAATGACACCCATCCTGACTACAGGTTGCTGGGTCACTTGCAGCATTGACCCGACCGGGCCGACTCCACAACGGCGCAATGTGATCCACATAATTGATCGTCACCCGGCAATTGGGTGACCAGCTATTCGCACAAGCACGTCTTAGTGGAATCGGGTCATCATTCAGATTATAGGCATCACTATACAAAAGACTGATGCTATTGCCTTTGCCGAAGACATTCACTGCATCAAGGCTGTCAATCGTTTTTGTCCACAGGTCATCATAAACCAGGTTCACGTTGGGCTCGACACCGTTACAATCTGCCGATTCACAAATCCGTGTGCGTGTTTCCGCCATGGTTTCACCATAGGCAGCAAGCATATTATCTTCCATGCATGCATAGCTGCGGGCAGAGTCCGCACCAGGGTTGAGAGTCGCAACAGCTTTATTATTACCATGACTGGTCTGACTACCACGGATGTGGCAACCATTACATGTCATGGTCTCACCTGATTTGACCTGTAACCAGGTCACATGTCGTGGAGCAATATTGTCTTGTGCATTGGGTATATCGATGCGTCGCCCATTGCCGTCCAAAATTTGAATACTGAACGGCACGTCAGCCGGTACTTCAACTTTAACTGAACCATCAGGTTCAATCGGCGCATAACCGATAATATCCACGTAACCATGTCGTCCCCTGTTGCTGCTGCCACTGGCGATATTCAAAATATTATTTGCGATATCTTCCGGGCCGGGATTAGTCATCGGTCTGACCAGGCGCAGGAAGCGGGCACGGCTACTGTCGATCACACCGTAATCAGCCAGCTCCTGTAGTGAATTGGGGGCACGATCAGGCGGCAGGTCAAAATCGGCTCGATCGGTTTGTGGAATATCTGAACACGGAATAGAAGGTACGCGAACCATCGCACCCATAGGATCAAATGCACCATCAAAATCATACACACTGCGAATATGCAAAATACCTGTTTTACCATCGCCCGGCGTATCCTCGATTACCGGAGGGTAGGGGCGTTCCTGAGTCGCAACCACATCTGCGATCATGATGCCTTCTTTAGGAGTGATGATGGGTAACTGGGTATTTTTGGAGTGGTCATGAACAAATAGTCCATAGAAAGGAGCAGCCTCCTGCTCACCCGCTATTAGTCCAGTCTGTGTGCACGAAACAATTTTATCATTAATTACGACTCGACATTGACTCCAGCTTACCAGACTCCTGTTTGAACCATCTGCCAATGGATAAACGGATACATAGCGACCACCTTCTGAAGGCCCGGGAAGGGTGCTGACACGCCCCCCCGTTAACGACTCCTGACCTGTTCCCGGCAGCCCCTGGTTGTCCTTGTTTGGCTTGCCGTAATCAACAAAATAGTCCGTATCAATCAGTACCATGTCCCCACCACCAAAGGTATCCATGTAGGGGCGAACGAGGGTCAACAGGCGTCCGTCATGGAACTCACGTGCTTGCATGAACTGTATGTCAGTCATTCCTGTCCCTGTGGCATGACTATTAGAGCCATACAAAAGTTGCAGGTCCGAGCCATCTGGGTTTATTGAATAAAGGTTGATTTCATTATTCCCTAAACGGTTTCGATCCCAACGACTGAAGATAATCTTGCCATCGCTGCGCACCATGGGATCCATGTCCCGTTTGGGGCTAAAGGTTAATTGTTTTATTTCTGTGCCATCTGACTCCATGACATGCAGCATCATGGCATCTACTTCTTCACGATCAACCCGCGTTGTATAGGCGGGTTTTCCTTCATCCGTCAGTACTTCCTTGGAGCGATGCTGCCGACTGGAAGAGAAGACAATCCGGCCATCGGGAAGATAATAAGGTGCAACATCCTGCCCCTCTTCGGCAAAGTCATCAATTTCGATAAGCCGTCTCAACCGCTGGCTTGGAATATGATATTCCCAGATATTCCAGGTTGGTTGATCTTCCGGATCCGCATTGGGTATCTCAGGTTTACGCATGGCAAACAACAATCTTGTGCCATCATAAGAGACCTCCACATCTTTTACATCGTCAAAGCTTTCATCTTCGAGGCTTCCATTCCCAAGATCATGGGTGATCTTTTTTGTGATATTTCGTTCAGCCGCCTGAGAAGATGCATGGTCACGTATAAATAGATCCGCCCCGGGATTAAAGGCAGCAGGATCCCTGGCATCTGGATAAGTGTATCCCCCCTGCTCATTGACGGGAATCGGCCTTTTCACATAGGCTATCGGGAAGCCTTCTACCAGAGGGTCCTGGGCCTGGCCACCACCGCTACCACCACAAGCCGTGATGATAAATAGTAAGCCTAAACCCGTAAGACGTTTTATTATTGCATCCATTATTATCCCTTGCTTGATCCTGTTATATATCCGACTCTACTTCGGTCATTAGCAATGAAAACCCAAGTATGTCATTATATCAACACATTTTTTATACCAGAATAAACCTGACCGGTATCCATTTTAGAATTCATTTATATAGTTTAAGCCCGAATTTTACTGGCTACGATTATGGCCGCGTCGCTTTTACCAATCTGTGATGATCATCACGTGCGATAAGCCGCTTATCCGTAGAATACGTCCAGATGTCGGAAAAATCGTTCAGTCTAACAAAAACAGGAAAAAATGATCGAACCGGAGCATCAGGATCGATAGAATTACGCGGTCTGTCAGAATTGTTACATAAATCACACAAACAATTCTTAAAAAGATCATTAACATAACTATTATAAAGATATAAATATAACTAGCGAGGGATCGAAAACATGGGTAACACAGGCAACAGGGCCAAAACCCTCATAATAAATGCCAGCCAGAGACCTCAGCGCAAAAGCTTGAACAAATTATTCTGCTGTGGCTTGACCTGCTTCCTGGCAGTCACTTTCAGTACCACGACACTGGCCGGACCTCGTGAACAGGCCAAGCGTATCCATGATCTGCTGACCGGTGTGCCGCCTTCAACACAGCTGATAGATGCTATGGAGACAGCGATTGGTCCCAACCCTGCACCACCCATGTCAAACCTCATCGCAGCAGCGGATCTTGCATTGGCAGATCCGGAATCAAAGAAGGTTTTTTATAATGTAACCGTAAAAAACTTTGCCACCCCCTGGACCAATGAAGCCCAAACGGTATTTGCTCCATTAAACGATTACTCGGCAACGGTGATCGGCATGGTGCTTAACGGGGATGATTTTAAGCAGGTATTGTCGGGTGATTTTGTTTACACCGGGGGCGGCAGCGTTACCCCTGCGTATGACCCCAACAGCAATGCCCACTATGAAGCATTGGAAAACAACAATATCGATTTATCGACAGCCCTGACAAAAGTCACACAAAGTATCGAAGCACCCGCTGGTATCATGACCACCCGCGCAGCGGCCCGCGCCTTTTTTGTCGATGGCACCAACCGTGCCATGTTCCGCTTTACCGTACTCAACCACCTCTGTTACGATATTGAACAACTCAAGGACAGCACCCGCCCGGCCGATCGCGTTCGTCAGGATGTCTCACGCAGCCCCGGCGGGGATAGTCGGCTTTACATGAATAACTGTCTTGCCTGTCATGCCGGCATGGACCCCCTGGTCCAGGCCTTTGCACGCTATGAGTGGGCATATACGACTGACCCGGATGCAGGCCAGCTGGTATATACACCTGAAGTCCAAGCCAAGTACCACATCAATAGCACCAACTTCAAAGGCGGTTACGTTACCAAAACCGAGGATTGGACCAACTACTGGCGCCGCGGCAATAATGTCTGGATCGGCTGGGCGGATAATGATCCACCGGCAGTAAAAAGTGGCACAGGCGCCCAATCCCTGGGGGTGGAACTGGCCAACAGCGATGCCTTTGCCCGTTGTCAGGTCAAAAAGGTATTCAAAGCAGTTTGCATGCGCAACCCGCAAGATGCCCCTGGTCGGAGTGATACCACGGCATTTAATACTATGGTTGCTAACTTCCAGAGTGACTACCAACTAAAGAGTGTCTTTACCGAGGCGGCTGCCTATTGCAGTGGCCCGAGCACACAGTAACAAACCAGCCCATAGAGCCAGGATCAAGGTACAGGACAGGATATGAAAATAACAATGGAAAATAAGCAACTCGCCGGGTCTGCCCACATATCAGGACAATCCGGCAGGACGCCATACTCTATAAAAGGCATGCTGTTATGCGCCAGTCTCGCCCTTATGCTTGCAGCCTGTGGCGGGGGGAAAGACAGCCAGCGCAACCCGGGGGGCAACAATAAGGAAGAACTGGGCGCCAGTATCGCAACGGCTCAAAATAAAGATATCCTGGCCTTTGAAAACAATGTCTGGAAAGAACTCCGCGCTTCAGACAAGGGTTGTGGCGATTGCCACCGGCCCGATGTCAACAGTCCCCAACAACCCTACTTTGTGGACAATGATGTAAATGAGGCCTATGACGTTGTTGTCAGCAAGGGTTTGGCCAATACATCATCCCCGGCTGACTCGAAGCTGGTAGATAAGGTCGGTCCCAAAGGACACAATTGCTGGGCCACAAAGGAAAAATGTGCCAGTGATATGACCGCATATATTGAAGCCTGGGCCAATGGCTATGTTAAAGGTTCTTCCAGTCGAGAAATCACTCTCAGCCCCATACCGGAAGAACAACAAAAGGTCATTGGCGACGACCTGTTATTCCCCCCAACGTATCCCAGCGGTTACCAGCCTGTTCATAATTTATTGACTCAATATTGTTCAGGTTGCCACAGAAGTGATGGTCCTCAACAGCAACAACTCCCCTATTTTGCAGTCACGGATATACAGGATTCTTATGATGCGGCAAAAATCAAGATAGATCTGAATAATCCCGCTAATTCTGAATTGGTACAACGCTTACAGCTTGAACATAACTGTTGGGATGTTTGTTCAGAGAATGCTGCTGAAATGCAGGCAGCCATTGAGGGACTGGCTGCAGATATCGCCAGTAATAATGTGAAGCTGGATGAAAGTGCTATCATCATCAGCCGGGTCCTGACGCTGCTTGATGGTGTACAGTCTTCCGGCGGTAACCGCTATGAAGCCAGTCAAATCGCCATGTATGAATTCAAAAGCCGTGGCGGTGATACCGTGCTGGATAACAGCGGTGTACAGCCGGCTATCAACCTGGCCCTGTATGGAACGGAAGGGGTCGATTACCGCTGGCTAAATAACTGGGGTATCGAAATTCTTACCAGCCAGGGTCGCGCCCAGGGCGATACGGCCAGTAGTAAAAAATTACATAATCTGATCAAACTTTCCGGCCAATACTCGATTGAAGCCTGGGTGATTCCCGGTAATGTTACCCAGGAAATGGCCAATATTGTTTCTTATTCAGTTAACGGGGAGTCACGGAACTTTACCCTCGGCCAGACCATGTACAACTACGATTTCTTTCATCGTAGTAGCACAACCGGTACAGGTGAAACAGCCTTATCAACCCCCAATGCGGATGAAGTCCTGCAAGCTACGCTGCAACATGTGGTGGTTACATATGATGCGCTCAATGGCCGGCAAATTTTTGTCAACGGCCAATCAACCGGTGTGAGTAATCCGGCCGATCAGGGCGGCGATCTCCTCAACTGGCATAATTCTTACGCTTTAATACTTGGCAACGATGCCGATGGCGACCGCCCGTGGCAAGGTACCCTGCGCATGGTGGCGATTCATGATCGTGCCCTGACCCCGGAGCAAATTCAGGTTAATTATGAAGCTGAAGTCGGCCAAAAATACTTGATGCCGTTTGCCGTCAGTCACATTGACGGTATGCCTCCAGAAAGCTATATCGTCTTTGAAGTCAGCCAGTATGATGAATTCAGTTATCTCTTCAGCACGCCGCGCTATGTCAACCTGGCAGGTAATACCCCGACCAATATTGACCTGAGTGGCATGCGCCTTGGCATGAACGGGGACGAAGTAGCTGTCGGCCAGGCCTATCCCAATGTCGCCATCGCCAACCTGGCTGACGGGTATAGCGAAGGACAGGGTCGAATGTTGTCCAATATTGATACCATTATCGAACTGCAAAACGGCGCCGATTTCGACGAGTTCTTCCTGACATTTGAAGAACTGGCCGACAAGTCTAGAAGTACCGACTACAACGAAAATGATGCCGACCCGGTCGCCGATCGCCCGGCCTTGCCGATCATGACCGCTGATACCATGAGCCCGGATATTGGTGTCCGGACCTTTGATGAAATCAACGCCAGCATGGCTAAAGTTACCCGGATTAACGACTGGGAAACGGTTGCAGCCATCAACAACCGCGACGAAAGCGGAGGGGAAAAACTAGGCGTTTATGTCCTGTACAGACAACAATTCCCGGCCGTGGAAAATATCGAAGGCTTTTTGCCATCACACCAGATGGCGATTGCCCAGTTGGCGCTGGCCTATTGTGATGAACGGGTCAACCGCGATGTTTCAATGCCCCCAGGTCCAGCTCGCTACTTCCAAGGATTTGATTTTGATGCCATAGCAAGTGTCGCGTTTACCCCTGCCACCATTAGTCAGATCGTTGATCCTTTGCTGAAACAGATTCTTAATGCGAAAAATTTGGTTAGCGATGGCGCACCCAATCTGTCAACCCAACCCGCTGTCTCAGACGTCAGACTGGAGATCAACAAGTTGATCAATGAAGGGGAAATATTTGCCGGCGCTCCAGATCGCATCGCAATGACGGCAGCGGCCTGTATGACAGATCCTGTTCCAGAAAACAACTGTGACAATGTGAAACGTACCGAACAAATCGTTAAGGCCACCTGCACCGCCGTACTGGGCGGTGCCGCCATGCTGATTCAGTAATAAATGGATACTAATTTTCGAGGAAAAGCTAATGGGTAAAAAGCGTAAATCACTGCACCCCAACGATCCCCTGCTGCATACTGACCACCCGCGACCAACCACCCGGCGTGATTTTATACGGCAGGGCTTTATCACGGGTGGTGGCCTTGTCATGGGTAGCAGCATCTTCAGCCTGTTCGCCAATCCGAACAAGGCCTATGCCGCTCTATCAGGTGATATCCAGGCTATGGCGGGAACCGCCGGATGCGCAGCCGGCGAAGCCCTTGGTCCCATACTACCGCTTATTTGTTTCGATCTGGCCGGAGGGGCCAATATTGCTGGCTCAAATGTCCTCGTCGGCGGCCAGGGTGGCCAACGTGATTTTCTGAGCACGGTGGGTTACAGCAAGCTGGGCATTCCCGATACTATGCTACCCAGTGGCGCAACGAATAATATTGACGATCAACTCGGCCTGCTGTTCCACCTGCAAAGCCAGATGAAAGCAGGCATTGCTGAAAAGGCCGGCTTAGCTCTGTCAAATGTAAACGGTGTGGTAATCCCGGCTCGCTCCGATAACGATACGGGTAATAACCCCCACAACCCCATGTATGCCATTGCCAAGGCCTTTCAGAATAGTGGCCGAGACGGTGATGCTGTGCCATTGATTGGCTCACGTAATAGCGATTCCGGTGGCAACTCGACATTCCCTCCCAGCTTTATGGACCCCGAACTCAGGCCCACCAAGGTAGATAGGCCATCCGATGTCACGGGTATGCTGGATACCGGTGACCTCACGGCCATCCTCGAGAAAGAAGATGTCACGGCAGTGATGGAATCCATCGCCCGGCTTAGCCATCAAAAACTGGCTTTAGCTGATGTCTCACCAGGTACCGGTTTGCCCACACGCGATGCCTTGATCAAGGATCTGGTGCGTTGTGGCTATTTCGGTGCCGCTGACATCGCGGATCGGTTTGCCGGGGTCGAGGTCGATCCTGCCAAGGACCCGGATATTGTTCCCGGTGTATTCAGCCCCACTGAATGGGATGGTCCTGATCGTGGTGAATTCCGCAAAACCGCCTCTGTCATGAAAATGGTCCTCAATGGTTATGCCGGTGCAGGGACAATCACAATGGGTGGTTTTGACTACCATACAGGGGATCGTGCGGTTGGCGAACGGCGCGATCTCCGGGCCGGTCGCTGTATTGGCGCCTGCCTTAACTATGCTGAACGCCTGGGACACCCATTGATGATTTATGTCTTTAGTGATGGTTCTGTTTCCAGTAACGGGCGTATTGACGATACACCGGCTAATGGCGATGATCCGGGTGGTGGTGGCAAAGGCGAATGGACTTCGGATAACTCATCCACCGCTGCCTCATTTATCCTGCTGTATGATCCCAATGCCGGTGGTCGCCCCACCATACTCACCCCTACCAACCAACTTGGCTGGTTCTCAAGGGATGCCTCCGTGGTCAGAAGTTCCAGCCCCGCGGCGGATAATGTCAACTCACTGGTGAATACGGTATTGCTCAATTACATGTCGGCCAGTGGGATGCTTAGTGCCGGCCTGGGTCCATTTGAGCAGATCTTTACTGAGCTGGGTATCTCCCATGGTTTGGGCAGTAATATCGATAATCTGAGGGCATTCGGGGCGCTCACCTAAGCGTAACATCAGGACAAATACGTCAAAAGAAACTCTTTCACAGCCATAGCGATGTCGCCTTAAGCCGGTAGATTATGCTACCTTCAGTGCGTTTATAAAGTAAGTAAGGTAAGCTGGTCTGTGTCGCAACGCTCTGTGTTTATTCTGCTATTGCCTGTATTACTTGGCTTCTATCCAGGTTTAAGCTTTGCCGACTGGCACAAACAGGAACAGGCCATCATGGGCACCCTGGTCAGTGTGGAGCTTTGGCATGATAAGCGTTTACAGGCTCAAAAGTGTATCTCGCTGGTAATGGCAAATATGCGACGCATCGACGAGGCCATGAGCCCCTACAAGCAAGACAGCGAGCTGAGTCACCTCAATCGCACCGCCGCCACCAAACCCGTCAAGATCAGTAAAGAACTGTTCCAGTTAATCAGCCAGGCCAATCGGATATCCGAACTAACCGGTGGCCGGTTTGATATCACCTTTGCCAGCGCCGGTTACCTGTATGATTACCGCAAGGCCATTCGTCCATCGGCGGATAAATTGCAGCATTTACTGTCTGCGATAAATTACCGGCATATCCAGCTGAACCCCAGGAAACGGACCATTCACTACCGGCACCCGAAGGTACGCATCGACCTTGGGGGGATTGCCAAGGGACATGCGGTGGATCAGGGCATCCGGATTTTGCAACAATGTGGCGTCAAACACGCCCTGGTCAGCGCGGGTGGCGACAGCCGCATTCTGGGCGACAAGCTGGGGCTGCCGTGGATGACCGGAATCCGTCATCCAAGAGAAAAGAACGGTTTTGCGGTGGTCTTGCCCCTGACCAATACCGCCATTTCCACTTCCGGTGATTATGAGCGTTACTTCATCGAGAAGGGGGTCCGCTACCACCACATCATCAGCCCGGAATCAGGCAGGCCTGCTGACAAGGCTCGCAGCGTAACCATCCTGGGCAAGGATGCGACCAACACGGATGCCCTCTCCACGGCTATTTTTGTCATGGGTCCGAAAAAAGGTCTGCAGACCGTCGAACAGCTGCCCGGCATCGAGGCCATAATCATCGACTCTGCTGGCAAGATCCACTACACCAGTGGCCTGCTCCAACCCGAGCAAGGGAATTAACGCTTACATTTTTTATGGTATAAATATGGTCGTTATGTGACCAACATAACAGTAAGTCTGTGATTTACCATCTAAATTCTCCTGATACATTTACTATTTTAAATCGCTTGCTTGCTTGAATAAGTCCAGGGCTTGTTTGGTTGGTGGTTTTCTGAAATCCCCAAACCACTGAGCAGAAACTGGCGAAATAGTCATAACTTGTCCCTCTGATTTGCGGCAAGTATTTGGCGAACTAGCTGTCGTTAGTGGCGAATAACCATTAAAATAACCTATTTTTTGAAGGAACAGGGCCATGACACATAGACGTAGCAACCTTTTAACCCTGCTGATCATCTGTCTGACTTGCATCGGTTTGAACAGCACAGTGCTGGCAGCAGAAAAACGTGATAACAAAAAGCTCTCCGCCATGGATAACCAGGTACAGAATCTGAAAAAAGAGATCCTCGACCTTAATCGCGACTTGTTCATCCTCGAAGAAGAATTACTCTTTCCGGCCAATACCCAATTCTCCGTCTTTCTTTCCATGGACAAGGGCAATCTGTTCAGTCTGGATTCTGTACAGATCAGACTGAATGACAAGGTTGTCGCCAACCACCTGTATACCGACCAGGAGCTCAATGCCTTGCTCCGCGGTGGCGTACAACGTGTCTACATGGGCAATCTGCCAAGTGGACGCCACGAGCTCGTTGCCTATTTCAACGGCACCGGACCGAAAGGACGTGACTTCCGGCGCGGCACCACGATCGCATTGGACAAATCCAGCTCCCCCAAATTCGTTGAATTAAAAATTGTGGACGACACGTCAAAACAACAGCCAAAATTTGACGTCAAGGTTTGGGAATAGCGCAGCTCATAATGATTAACCGATACTTCCATGGAAGGAGCTGGCTAACGGCGACAATACTGTTTGGCGGTCTTTTCTCTTTTTTGCCAGCTAATGCGTCGTCCGAAGACGGGCTGATCGCGATCAGCGATTTGCATTTTGGTGAAACCCTGTATCACTTTTATCAGAAAAAATATTTCACAGCTATATCCGATTTATTGGTCGCCCAGGTCAAACATCCTATCAAGACACAAGGCCATGATCCTGAGCTGTTATTGGGTGGATTATACCTGTCCTACAATATGAGCAATCCGGCCTCGCTAATTTTTCATCAACTGGCAAAACAGCAGACTGACAAAAGTATTCACAGTAGCGCCTGGTATTATCTTGCCAGAATCGCTTATGAAAAAAACAATCTCATACAGGCCCAACAAGCCATCAACAAGGTTAGCCGTGAGCTGCCATACCGCTATAACGATGAATTTCAACACCTGAGCGGCAATATTCTGCTCAAGCAAAAAAACTATAAAAAAGCGATAAGTGTACTGGAGAACTTTTCAGGATCAACAGAATGGTCGAATTATGCAAAATTCAATCTGGCCATTGCCTTGATCATGTCAGGTGAACAAGAACAAGGTATGGCCCTGCTGGAAGAAGTCGCTAGTATCGAAACCAATGATCTGGAACAGACGGCACTTCGCGACAAGGCCAATCTTGCACTCGGCTATTCTTCACTTCGTGCCAGGCAGCATGATACGGCAGCCGACTACTTCAAACAGATTCGACTGCTTGGTTCTCAATCCAACAAGGCCCTGCTCGGTATTGGTTGGGCATACCACAAGGAAGGTAAACTGAAGCATTCGCTGGTTCCCTGGGTTGAGCTGAAGAACCGTAATAGCAAGGATCCGGCCGTACAGGAAGCATTGCTGACGATTCCGCATGCCCTGGAAGGATTGGATGCCAAAGAACAGGCCTTGACCTACTACAACGACGCAATCAATTCCTATAACACCGAGCTGGTCGCCATCAATCAGGTCATCAAGTCTATCAAATCCGGGGAATTTATCGATTCCCTGCGCGCCTTGCACCTGCACCAGCAGGATGAGAATCACTTACACTATACGATGCTGCCAGATTCAATCGCCACCCCGTATTTGCAAGGACTGATTGCCGAACAGGATTTTCAGAATATTCTGAAAACATATCGCGACTTGCTCTATATGAAAAACATTCTGGTCCATTGGAACAACCAGGTTCCGGCATACAAGCTCATGCTGAAGGAAAGACAAAAAGCCTATCAATCCAGAGTCCCACAGCTTGAAGCTT